>Ga0315908_10000865_pt1 | contig 23323 bp, 19 predicted proteins | sample LakEriMetagenome_12_FD_203520 | JGI IMG/M metagenome (GOLD analysis project Ga0315908, IMG submission 203520) | Freshwater fungal communities from buoy surface, Lake Erie, Ohio, United States - Buoy 4 MA124 | ecosystem: Environmental > Aquatic > Freshwater > Lake > Lake biofilm | place: USA...
CCACCAACCTTGAGGTACGCGACAACATCATCGATTACTTGAATTACCCCAAGCGCATTTTCCCGATTGGTCGACTGGACAAAGCCAGTGAGGGCTTGATCTTTTTAACCAATGACGGCGATATAGTGAACAAAATTTTGCGGGCACGTAATAACCACGAAAAAGAATATACGGTTACCGTAAACAAACCCATTACCGATCGCTTCATTGATCGCATGGGCCATGGCGTTCCGATTTTAGATACAGTGACGCGCAACTGTAAGGTGGAGCAAATTAGCAAGTTTACCTTCAAGATTATCTTAACACAAGGATTGAACCGGCAAATTCGCCGCATGTGCGAATACTTTGGATACGAGGTAACTGCGCTCAAACGCATCCGCATCATCAACATTTCGTTGGATGTGCCGGTAGGACGTTACCGCGAATTGACGGCATCCGAAATAAAGGAATTAAATCAACTCATTGCCCCTTCAAGCAAGACCGAAGAAGCCAGTTATTTGCCCAAAAAATAAACCTATTTGGCTCTGCGTTGTTCACGGGCCAACAAGGTGTTTTTGAGTAACATGGCAATAGTCATAGGTCCTACTCCACCGGGAACAGGAGTAATGTGGGACGCTTTTTTACTCACCATATCAAAATCGACATCACCGGTAATGCGGTAGCCTTTCTCAGTGGTTTTATCTTCCACACGGGTAATGCCCACGTCAATTATCACCGCGCCATCTTTGACCATTTCGGCTTTTAAGTAATTGGGAACGCCTAAAGCGGTGATGATGATATCAGCCTGAGTAGTAATTTGTGCAATGTTTTTGGTGTAAGAATGGGTTAAAGTCACGGTTGAATTTCCGGGAAATCCTTTGCGGCCCATTAAGATACTCATGGGGCGTCCCACAATGTGCGAACGACCAATCACTACCGTATGTTTCCCTTTGGTTTCGACATTGTAACGCTCCAATAATTCCAAGATTCCAAAAGGGGTTGCTGGAATAAAGGTAGACATATCCAAGGCCATTTTTCCGAAGTTTTCGGGATGAAATCCGTCTACATCTTTGCTAGGGTCTATCGCCATGATCACACGTTGGGTATCGATTTGATCGGGTAAAGGCAATTGCACGATAAACCCATCGATGTCGTCATTTTCGTTGAGTTCTTTGATTTTTTTGAGCAACTCGGTTTCAGAAGTCGTGCTAGGCATTTTTATCAAGGTCGATTCAAACCCTACCCGTTCACAGGATTTAACTTTACTGCCCACATAGGTTAAACTCGCGCCGTCATTCCCAACAATAATGGCAGCCAAGTGGGGCACCTTTTCGTTGTTTTGTTTCATTTTAGCCACTTCGGCTGCAATTTCATTTTTGATGTCTTCGCTTACTTTTTTTCCGTCGAGTAGTTGCATGGTAGTTGTGTTGTAGTTAGGTTGTATAAAAAAAGGTCCAACACGTGATTACAGCCGTTGGACCTTACATTGTATTAGCGCATGCCAGGCATTCCGGGCATTCCGCCTTTCATGCCACCCATCATTTTCATGAGGTTTTTGCCGCCTGGGCCTTGCATCATTTTCATCATCTTGCTCATTTGCTCAAACTGTTTCATGAGTTGGTTTACTTCTTCAATTTTACGACCCGCTCCTTTGGCTATTCTAGTTTTGCGTTTCATGTCAATAATAGAAGGACGTGAACGCTCTGTAGGCGTCATCGAATGGATAATGGCTTCAATGTGTTTGAAGGCATCGTCTTCGATCTCTACGTCTTTCATCGCTTTGGATGCGCCGGGAATCATGCCCACCAAATCCTTCATATTTCCCATTTTTTTCACCTGTTGAATCTGGGCCAAGAAATCGTCAAAACCAAATTCGTTTTTGGCAATTTTCTTTTGGAGCTTGCGGGCTTCCTCTTCGTTGTATTGTTCTTGTGCGCGCTCTACCAAGGAAATCACATCACCCATGCCCAAGATACGCTCGGCCATACGCTCGGGGTAAAACACGTCAATGGCTTCCATTTTCTCGCCAGTCCCCACAAACTTAATGGGTTTGTTCACCACCGATTTAATCGAAATGGCTGCACCCCCGCGGGTATCTCCGTCTAATTTGGTGAGGATAACCCCATCAAAATTCAAGCGGTCATTAAAGGCTTTGGCGGTATTTACAGCATCTTGTCCGGTCATGGCATCCACCACAAACAAAGTTTCTTGCGGTTGCAAGGCTTGGTGCACATTGGCAATTTCGATCATCATTTGTTCGTCCACGGCCAAACGACCGGCGGTATCAACAATGACTACGTTGTATCCTTTTTCTTTGGCATATTTCACCGCGTTTTGTGCAATCTCTACGGGGTTGTTGTTGCCCAATTCGGAGTACACTTCTACGCCTATTTGATCACCCACAACATGCAATTGGTTGATGGCCGCTGGACGATACACGTCGCAGGCTACCAACAAGGGTTTCTTCCCTTTTTTGGTTTTGAGAAAATTAGCCAATTTACCCGAGAAGGTGGTTTTACCCGATCCTTGCAAACCCGACATTAAAATCACCGATGGATTTCCTGAAAGGTTGACTCCGGCCACTTCGCCCCCCATCAATTCGGTGAGTTCGTCTTTGACTAATTTGACCAATAATTGTCCCGGTTGTAAAGTGGTCAACACGTTTTGACCGATGGCTTTGTCTTTTACTTTACTGGTAAAATCTTTGGCTATTTTAAAATTAACGTCGGCATCAAGCAAGGCACGTCGTACTTCTTTGAGTGTTTCGGCTACGTTAATTTCGGTTATTTTTCCGTGTCCTTTGAGGATATGAAAGGCCTTATCTAATTTCTCGCTTAAATTATCAAACATCGCGCTGAATAGTATTAATTAGTGAATGGTATAGGTAAAAACAAGCGGCAAAAATAAACATTTGCTTGTAAATTTTACAGCTTTAAAGCTTGAAATTGTGCGATATATTCTGCAATCCCATTAAAAAAAATTATATTTGACACAGTTTGCCAAAAGGAAACAATATTAACACCCAAATAAATGAAACAACTCACGAAATTTGCGTTTTTACTGGCCATTTTTTGTCAATTCGCCACAGTTTCTGTATCGCACTTGTATGCACAACAGTCAGTATTTGACATCGCCCGAAAAGGAACCGTACAAGAAATGGAAGTGCTTTACAAAAAATCGCCCGAATTAATCGATTCGCAAGACGACAGAAACTCGACTCCCTTGTTGTTGGCTTGTTACCGAAACAACGAAGCGGTAGCACTTTATTTGTTGGATCATTGCAAAGACATCAATTACAACTCGGGCATGGGAACTGCATTGATGGCGGCAATAATGGCTAATAACAGTACCTTGGTTGCCAAGTTTATTGAAAAAAAAGCCGACCTCAACCAAACCGATAAAAGCGGAAAAACAGCGCTCATCTATGCGGCTTTTTTTAACCGAAATCCTCTCGTAAAACTACTGGTTGATGCGGGAGCAAACAAAAGCATTCTTGATGCGGATAACCGCACAGCACTTGATTATGCTACCACCTCTAAAAATACAGAAGCAATTATTTATTTATCAAACTAACACCTCACACAACATGAAAAAAAACTACTCCTTTTTTGCACTCGCTCTTTTGGTATGCGCAACCGCTACAGCCCAAATTAGAGAAACGGCCGTGACCACTATTGGCAGCATGACCGTAAAAATTAGTTTAGACCAGGCTACTTCATTGGCCACCATTACACTTACCGGACCGTCAACCCGTTGGATGTCCATTGGATTGGATTGTTCATCAATGGCAGGAAACAAAGACGTCATCAGTTACGGGACTAGCTTATTGGACCGATCATTTTCAACAAGCACGCATGTTCAACCCCTAACTGACCCGATCAATAACCTTACATTGGTTAGCAATACCGTATCGGGAACTACCCGCACACTTGTGGTAAGTAGACCTTTCAACACCGGCGACAGCAACGACTATGTATTTGACTTTAACGCCTCAGCATTGAATATCGTTTGGGGCCTAGGACCTGGAACAGATTTAGGCGTAAAACACAGCAGCAAAGGAATTGCTACGCTCAACTTTAGCACCCTATCAAATGACGAATTTACCTTGGCTAATTCAGTACAAATTAGTCCAAACCCGTCAACGGGTTTAGTCACATTACAAAATCCGGCTAGCCTAAGTATCCAGACTATTTCTTTGTTTGACAATCAAGCCAAGCTGTTGAAAGTATGGAATCCTTCGGCCGAAAATACGATGAATACTACACTTGACTTGAGTGCGTTTGCAAAAGGTGTATACTACCTTGAAGTTACTACTCCTACAGACAAATCGGTTAAAAAAATCATCTTAAACTAACCCATGTATACAAAAAAAAAGTGGGTATTTGCACTTGTAATCGTATTGATTGCCTCAGCTGCAGGCCTGCTGTATGTGTTTTATGGGGGCGGGCGGAATGTGGCTACTGAAGAATCAGCATACGTGATCCGTACAACTGATTTGGCAAAGGAGTTTGCGGCAGATACCCAGAAAGCCCAAGAAAAGTACAACAACAAAACCATCAGCATACAGGGAACTACCCAAAGCAGTTCGACTATGGAGATTGTGCTTGACCAAGGCGTAATTTGCACCTTTTCTGCTGCTGTGCCTCAAACAAATACAGCTCAAAAAATAACCATCAAAGGTCGATTTGCCGGTTATGATGAACTACTTGCCGAATTTAAATTTGACAACTGTGTGGTCTTATCTACTAATTAATTTATACTCCATGAAAAAGTTATTTTTATTTGTTTGTCTCATTTGCCTCTCTTTTCAAGGAGTTGCGCAAGACGATTTGCTAAACGAATTACAACAGACGGCTGAGCCACAGCCCAAACAGATTGAAATGGCTGCGTTTAAGGGACTCCAAATATGCAACATGCAATCGACCAAGTTAGCGGCAAAAGGCGAATGGTACTTTGTTGTTTCGCATCGTTTTGGTAACCTAAAAGAAGGGACAAATAACTTTTTTGGATTAGACAACGCCTACACCAAAATTGGTGGATTATATGGCGTAACCAATTGGTTAACGCTTTCGGCCTCTCGTCATACGTACAATAAATTGTATGAACTGAGCTCAAAAGTAAAATTAGCCAACCAAGAAGTAGACGGATTTCCGGTAACCATTGTGACTTATCACAGCATGGAAATCAATTCTGAATTAAAAAAAGAAGATTTTCCAACTATACAATTCAAGGACAGATTGGCTTTTACATCCCAACTTTTAGTGTCCAGAAAACTAAACGAACGGATCTCGGTGGAACTCAACGGCATATATGTACACAAAAATTTGTATGAGCCACTCGAGGAACAAAAAGACGAAATTTTAGTCGCTACGGGAGGAAGATGTAAACTGAGCAAGCGCTTGAGCATGAACATCGAATATGCCGCACGCACCAATCCTGTAAAATATAGCCCTTACGACAATCCACTGGCTTTGGGCTTAGATATTGAAACCGGCGGACACGTATTTCAAATGTTGTTTGCCAGCAGCCAACCCATGAACGATGTGGGTTATTACACCAACGGAACGGGCAGTTGGACCAACAACACCAAAGGATTGTATTTTGGATTTAACATGTATAGAGTTTTTTAATATGAAAAAAGTAATTTTAGTAAGCGCGCTTGTTTTAATAGGAATTTTGACGCATTCGTGTGAATCTAAAACCTATGCTGAACTAGCTGGTGCAGTAGCTAACCCTACCTACAACGCCAATGTAAAAGGAATCATGCAATCTAATTGCGTGGGCTGCCACAACGCCATTGACAATCAAGAACCTTATCTTGAAACGTATAATGAAGTAAAAAATGCCTGTGAAGCTTCTGGAAATAAAAACCTAATTTGTAGAATTCAAGGCAGTTGTGGTGACATTATGCCAACGTCTGGCCGAATGCCATCGGTAACCATAAAAATTATTGAAGACTGGAAATCACAGGGCTATATTGAAAATTAATTGGGTATGAAAAATATTTTATTAGCCTGTTTGTGTTTGCTAATGGCGCAAGCGGTGTGGTCACAAAAATACCTCTCCCGCACTGCCGAATTAAAATTTGATGCCTCAGTGCCCAACATGGTAGAAATTGCGGCCAAAAACAAAAATGTTTCGGCTATTTTGGATGCCAGTACAGGGAAATTTGCAGTGAATGCGCTGATCAACCAATTTAGCTTTAAAGTGCCCTTAATGGAGGAGCACTTTAACGAAAATTACATGGAAACTTCAAAATTCCCTAATGCAAAATTTAGTGGACAAATAGCCAATTTTGATCCCGCTAAATTAGCCAGCAAAGGAACCTATGAAGTGGAAGGTGATTTAACTCTTCACGGCGTAACCAAAAAAGTGAAAACCAAAATTACATTGGTCCTAGCTGGTGGAAAAGTTAATGCCAATTGCAATTTTACCGTGCATGCCCAAGATTATAAAATAGACATCCCTTCGTTGGTGAAAGAAAAATTTGCCGAAAACATCAAGGTGAATTTTACCGCTGAATTACAAAGTAAATAAATGACTTGAAAAGCAAAAAGCCAGTAGTATCTACTGGCTTTTTTATGCTTTCTATTGCAATTAATTTTGTTTTTTTCGGAGTACGAGGTAATCGTCTAATATTCGGTTGGCAGCTACTACGTCTCTTAACAAAATTGTATTGTTTGACACAAATGCTACATCCCAATCGTCTTCGATGTCATTGAAAAGTAATGAGTTTGGTGGCATTGGAAACATCAAATTAAAATCTACAGGATCCATTGGAGAGTCGTCTGCCGTGGCAGGTGCAGTATACAACGGACTGTTGTGATTTGTAGTAATGGACCAACTACCTACAACTGGCACATCGGTTAAGTTTGCCATTACGGTACCATCGGCATCAAATGTAAATAAATAACCCGCATAATTGATGGTTTCATTGTCTCCTCGGTCTGAATAATGAGCCACTTCCCAAGTACCGTCTAAAAGAACAGTCCGAAGCTCAAATGGACGAATTTTTTCAAAAGTCAAGTTATCTGTTCGAGTAGGATCATCTTGGTTTCCGTCGATTAATACCACTACATTTTCCGTTTTTGAAACCACATCCCAATCGTCTTGAATATCATTGAAGTCTAATGGACTGCTGAACGCAATATTAAAATCAAAGCTATCGTTGGGAGTATCATCAGATGTTGACGATAGGTCTGTATAGAATGGACTGTCGTTGTTGGTAGTAACATTCCATGCTCCATTTATGGGCGTCTGTCCATCGTTGGCAATAATTCGGCCATCGGTAGTAAAAGTAAATGTGTAGTCGTAAAAATGGGAAGTTTCAATGTCACCATGATCTGAATAATGGGTTACTTTCCACGTACCCGAGGTGATAATGTCACTTAATTCGGAATTGACTTTGGGTTGTGCTTTGTCGGCTGTACAAGAAGTAAACAGCATGTAAAATAGGGTTACAGCTGCAAGAAATAGGTGTTTTTTCATAGGATTGGGGGTGTAAATTTAATGTAAAGATATTGTAAATTTTGAAAAATCAAAACGCACGCCATTTACATTCTATTGGGAACAGCTATGCCAAGCAGTAAAAATGCGGATTGAATAACCGCAGCAACCTTAGCCGACAACACTACCCGAAACACCTTACTGTCGGGGTTGGCTTCCCCTAAAATCGATACAGTTTGATAAAATGAATTGTATTCTTTAACCAAATCGTAGGTGTAATTAGCAATCAAAGCTGGGCTGTGTTGCGCCGCAGCGAGTTGAATACAATCCGGATACAAAGCCAATTGTTTAATGAGTTCTTTCTCTTTGGGATGCAATTCATCTAATGCAACAAAGGTTAGATTAAAATCGGCTTTACGCAAAATAGATTGTATACGCGCATACGTATACTGTATAAATGGTCCCGTATTTCCTGCAAAATCAACCGATTCTTCGGGATTAAACAAGATGCGTTTTTTGGGATCCACTTTCAGGATGTAATATTTTAAGGCACCCAAACCAATGGTCTCATACAAGGCCTGTTTGTCTTGATCAGAAAATCCGTCTAATTTGCCCAATTCTTCGGACAAGCTTTGCGCCGTTTCTTTCATGTCTTCCATTAAATCGTCGGCATCTACCACAGTTCCTTCTCGCGATTTCATTTTACCCGAAGGCAAATCAACCATGCCATAAGACAAATGCACCAGCTGTTTAGACCATGCAAAACCCAATTTTTGAAGAATGAGAAACAACACTTTAAAATGGTAATCCTGTTCATTCCCCACGGTATACACCATGCCGTTAACATCGGGAAAATCGTTTACCCGTTGAATGGCGGTTCCTATATCTTGGGTCATGTAAACGGCGGTTCCATCGGAGCGCAGTACAATTTTTCGGTCAAGCCCATCCGCAGTTAAATCGATCCACACCGATCCATCTGGATCTTGTTCAAACACGCCTTTGGCCAAGCCCATTTGCACCACATCTTTACCCAACAAATAGGTGTTGCTTTCGTAATAATACGAATCAAAATTTACCCCCAAACGGGAATAGGTGGCATTGAAACCGTCATAAACCCATTGGTTCATGGTTTTCCACAAGGCAACTACTGCCTCGTTTCCAGCCTCCCAATCCAAGAGCATTTGTTGGGCTTCGAGTAAAATAGGAGCTTGTTTTTTGGCTTCGTCTTCAGCTAGTCCTGAAGCAACTAGCGCTTCAATTTCAGCTTTGTAGGCTTTATCAAAGGCAACGTAATACTTGCCCACTAATTTATCGCCTTTTAATCCACTGCTTTGTGGCGTTTCCCCATTGCCAAATTTTTGCCAAGCCAACATCGATTTGCAAATGTGAATGCCTCGGTCGTTGATGATTTGTGTTTTGTAGACTTTTTTTCCAGCCGCTTTCAAAATTTCGGCCACAGAATAACCCAGTAAATTATTGCGTACATGCCCTAAATGCAAGGGTTTATTGGTGTTAGGCGATGAATATTCTACCATGATCACCTCGCTGGCTGCTGTGGGTTTTACCCTTCCAAAATCTTCATTTTGATGCATCGAATGAAACAATTGCACATAGTAGGAATCGGCAATCACCACATTCAAAAATCCTGAAACCACATTATACCGATCAACAAAATCAAATTCTTGCACCAAATAGTCGCCAATCTTGGCACCCAATTCAGCCGGATTGCTTTTGATGTGTTTGAGAAGCGGAAACAACACTACGGTGATATCTCCCTCAAATTCTTTGCGTGTCGCCTGAAACTCCACTTTTTCTATCGAAATAGAAAACAAGTCTTGTACTGCTTTTAGTATTGGATTTGAAAGGCTTTCGGCTAATGACATAGGATCTAAATTTTGGGCAAATATAACCAATCGATGAGCAACTCGAAAGCTAAATAAAGAATATACAGACGCAGTACAAACCGAAAAACGGAATTGCTTGTACAAATGCTTTTTCAAGTTAAAAATTATTATTTGTAAGATTTTTATATTACTTAAATTTAAATTTATGTATTTCATCGATTATTTTTGCATTTAAACGATAATTAAACAAATATTTGACCGTCAAAAAAAAACAAACGCATTAATAATTCACTCAAATTATTATGAAAAAACTACTACTCATTTTCGCTTTAACACTTGCCACTTCTACATTTGGGCAAGCCATTTCTGTAAACACAACAACCTACACCGTTCCACAACTGGTTAACACGGTACTAATCAACTCTCCGTGTGTGGCCGCAAGCAACATTAGCTGGAAAACAGGAACACAATTTAATTCTGTAAATGGAATTGGATTTTTTCAAAACACCAACGCGGCGTTCCCCATGCGCTCAGGTGTAATTTTAAGTACTGGTAATGTAACTCACGCAGCTGGACCTAACACAGCAATGCTAAGTGACGGAACCGCTTCATGGTCTGGAGACAGCACCTTAGAAAACACCCTGGCACAAGCAGGAATTCCAATGAATTCAACCAATGCAACTGCCTTAGAATTCGATTTCACCCCTATTGCCCCAAACTTTAGTTTTGATTTCCTTTTTGCCTCAGAAGAATACGGAAATTTTCAATGCCAGTTTTCAGATGCTTTTGCCTTTTTGTTGACAAACACCTTAACCGGAGAAACTGTAAACCTAGCGGTTGTTCCGGGAACTAACCTACCTATCTCGGTTGTTACTATCCGTGATTTCTTGTACAACTCTTCTTGCCCCTCACAAAATGCAGCTTACTTCGGAGCCTACAACGGAGGATCTGCTGCCGCACAATCGGCTATTAACTTTAATGGCCAAACAAAATTGCTAAATGCTTCGGCTATTTTAATTCCAAACACACCTTACCACATTAAATTGGTTGTTGCTGATCGCGGTGACGCAGGTTCAGATTCAGCTATTTTTATTGCTTCTGATAGTTTCAGTATTGGACAAGATGTATTGGGAGCAAATTTAACGGTTGCCAATCAAACCGCACTTTGTTATGGCAGTACAATTACCTTGAACTCAAACTTAAACCCAAGTTTGTATAGTTTTTCATGGAAAAAAGATGGAATTAGCCTTCCAGGTCAAAATGGTCCTACTTTGCAAGTGAGCCAAGCTGGAGAATACAGTGTAACCTACATCAAACCATTGGCCGGTTGTCAACCTGAAACTGATTTTATTACGGTTGAGTTCTACCCTGAATTTACCATTCCTACTCCAATAGCATTGTACAAATGCGAAACGGATGCCGCAACCTACACCTATGATTTGAGTAAAAACACAGCCGTTGTAACAACGGGTATTGATCCTGCCATTGATCCTGCAACTGTTGTTAGTTACTATGTATCAATGGAAGATGCAACAAGCGGTTCAAACGCCTTGCCATTAACCTACACAGCTGCTGCAGGAACTACAGTATATGTTCGTGTAAATAATTTAGAAACAGGCTGTTTTGCTGTTAAATCATTTGCTTTGTTAACTGCACCATCCCCAATAGTAAACTTGGCGCCAAACATGATTAAATGTGCTAGAACAACCTTACAAAATAACAATGTATTTTCATTTTCAGCTCAAAACGCAGCCATATTAGGCACACAATCAACTAGTTTGAATGTGATTAGCTATCATGCTACTCAAGCTGATGCCGATGCCGGTACAAATCCATTGCCAACCAATGGGTATACTGCAGAAAACAACACCGTGATTTATGTGCGTATCCAAAACATCTCTGATATGGGCTGTTACAGCACCGGAAGTTTTACGCTTATTGTAAATCCGTTGCCTCCTGTAGATGTATTGCCAAACGTATTGGTTTGTACAAGCTACACCTTACCCGCTTTGACCAACGGAAGTTATTTTTCAAATACAACTGGTTCATTGACTCCATTGGCAGTAGGAACAGTACTAACTGAAACGCAAACGGTTTACATTTTTAATCAACCTGACGGACCTGATGGATGTAAAGCGGGAAGTAGCTTTAAAGTTACCGTAATTGACCCTAATACAATTACCCCTGCTAGCGGAACATTTTGTGGAAACTATACCTTGCCAACCTTGAGCTATGGAAACTACTATACACAAACATTAGGTGGCGGAACGCGCTTAAATGCAGGAGCGGTACTAACTACTTCACAAACCATTCATGTGTATTACCAATCACTAGTTGCTCCTTTTTGTCAAATTAGCACCAACTTCACTGTAACTATTGTACCTAAACCAGAAGTACCTACTTTACCAAATGTATTTGATTGTACATCCTATACTTTACCAGCCTTGGCCGTTGGGAACTACTATACTGAAGTAAACGGTGGCGGAACACAATTGGCTGCTGGAACGGTGATTACCCAAACACAAACCATTTACATCTATGCCACTACAGGCGCACCCAACAACTGTGTTTCACAAACCTTGTTTAAAGTATTTATAGGTTATACTGCACCTGCCAACGTATTACAATGTAATCCATACACCTTGCCTACGTTGCCAATTGGATCTTACTATACTGGGCCAAACGGAACAGGAACCGAATTGCCTGCTGGAACAGTGATTTCTACTCCACGTCGTGTGTACATTCACATTCCTTCAGCTGGAAATGCAGCTTGTATTCAAAACTTAAACTTTAGCGTAATTGTTTCACAACCTGTGATTGATCAATTGGATGATGTAACCGTATGCGAAAGCTATACTTTGCCAACTTTAACCAGCGGAGCTTATTTCTCTGGTGTAGCCGGAACGGGAACTCGCTACTATGCAGGCGATGTAATTACAACTACCAAAACGATTTACATTTTTAAACGTTCATCACCCACCTGTTACAACCAAGACAGTTTTACCGTAACTATTGCGCCAAAACCGTTGATTGATTCGCGTTCTGACATTGACATTTGCAACAGCTATACCTTGACTCCATTGACCAACGGAAATTACTACACAGGTCCAAACGGAACTGGTACGCAATTGGCTGCTGGAACGGTGATTACCCAAACGCAAACCATTTACATCTTTGCTACCACAGCTACCTCTCCATTTTGTACTGTTGAAAACAGCTTTACAATTACCATTTTCTCGATCACGGCTGATGCACCGGCTGATGTAACCAAATGTGATTCGTACACCTTACCTGCTTTAACCAACGGAAATTATTATACAGGATCAAACGGACCGCACAACCCAAGCAATGTTCAATTGCAAGCTGGTCAAGTGTTGACCGCTACGGCTACCTTGTATGTGTACATCGAATCAGGTGCACGCATCAACTGTACAGACGAAAACACCTTTACGGTAACTGTAAATCCTACTCCAGTAGTTGCTCCAAAAGCCGACGAAAAAGTGTGTAACGCCTATATTTTACCTGCTTTGGCTGTAGGAAACTACTTTTCACAACCAAATGGTGCTGGAACAGCTTACCAAGTTGGGGATGCGATTACCGCTTCACAAACCGTATACATCTATGCCCAAACCAACTCAGTGCCTAATTGTTCAGACGAAGAAGAATTTCACGTTGATGTATTTAATGTAGATGAGTTACCAAATGTAACTACCTGCGAAACGTTTGTATTGCCAGCGTTGACTATTGGAAACTACTACACCGGACCAAACGGATCAGGTATCAGAATGTACCCTGGACATACTTTATCACATACACAAACAGTGTACATCTATGCTCAATCGCCTTACTTGACTTCGGCTTGTTACGATCAAAGTTCATTTGTGGTAACCATCATTGACACACCAGTTGCTTACCCAGTAAGTGCGGCACAAACCACCGTTTGTGATGATGATGCAATCAACGACGGATACACCCAATTTGACTTGACAACTTTGAATGCCAGCATCCTTGGATCACAAATTGGCGAAGAATTCATGGTTACCTATTATGCTTCAGCCAACGATGCTGCTGCCGGAATCAATGCGATTACTTCTACTGATTTGCATACGGTTTATGTAAAAGTGAGCAACAACTTGACCACGACTTGTTTTGACATCAAAGCAATCAACATTACGGTAAACAAGGCACCCGAATCAATTGCAACCAACGGAACAGTTTGTTACGACAGCAACACCAATACCTTATTAAACGCCTATACCATCACGTCTGGATTGAATCCTGCGACACACACTTTTGAGTGGTACAACGAAGCGGGTGACTTGGTAGGAACACAAGGAAATTATGTGGCCAATCTACCTGGAGACTATACCCTAGTTGTAAAAAGTACGGTTACGGGCTGTTTTTCACAACCTAAAGTAATCAGCGTAATGCCTTCAATGCCTGCTGTAATTAGCTACGAAGTGAGCGATGCGTTTGATGCCAACCAAGTAATTACAGTTACTGCAGTTGGTGTGGGTGGCGATTACGAATACCAATTAGACAACGGATCTTTCCAAGACAGCAATGTGTTTGAAAACGTATCTTCGGGTACACACATCATCACGGTGCGCGACAAAAACGGCTGTGGACAGACGTATTCAGAAGCCTTATTGGTAAACTATCCTAAATTCTTTACACCTAACGGTGACGGATTTAACGAAACTTGGAACATTGTAGACTTGCAAGCACAATCTACAGCCTTGATTCACATCTTTGATCGCTACGGAAGATTATTGAAAGACATCACCCCAAATGGAGCTGGATGGGACGGAAGATTTGGCGGTGAAGAATTACCTTCAGATGATTATTGGTTCACCATCACCTATACCGAAGATGGTATTAACAAAGAATTCAAAGCGCACTTTAGCTTAAAACGATAAATAGTAGTTACTTTTTTTGACAATTGAGTAGTTTTTTTTGACAAGCAATTTTAATTAATTGGCATAAAACCGGGTGGAGACCCGGTTTTTATGCTTTGTATACTTACCAACGAATCACTACACTTCCCCAGGTAAATCCGCTACCAAAGGCGGCCAATACTACTAAATCACCCGACTTGACTTTGCCTTGTTCCCAGGCCTCGGTGAGCGCAATTGGAATCGATGCCGCTGTGGTATTGCCATATTTTTGAATATTGTTGAACACCTGCTCGTCGTTGAGCTTAAATTTTTGTTGGATGAACTGTGAAATGCGCAAATTGGCTTGGTGCGGAATGAGCATATCAATGTCTGAAACTTCTAGGTCATTGGCTTGCAGTCCTTCTTGGATTACTTCGGCAAAACGAACCACTGCGTTTTTAAACACATACTGGCCATTCATATAGGGCAAATAACTTTCGTCATTGGGATCGTTGTCGGCTACAATATCCGAAACCCAACGGCCTCCCATACCCGGTGCTTTGAGACACAATTCTTCGGCGTGAATGCCTTCAGCATGCAAATGCGTGGACAAAATACCGGCTGTACTGCCTTCTTCGGCTCTACTGATCACGGCCGCTCCTGCCCCATCGCCAAAAATAACGGATACATTTCGACCCCTGTCAGTCATGTCCAATCCACCCGAATGCACTTCTGATCCAATCACTAAGATGTGTTTATACATGCCGGTTTTGATGTATTGATCTGCGATTGAAACGGCATAAACAAAGCCCGAACATTGGTTGCGAATGTCCAAAGCACCCACTGTGCGCAATCCCAATTCGCGTTGCACCAACACGCCGGGACCTGGAAAATAATAATCCGGACTCAGGGTGGCAAAGATTACAAAATCGATGTCTTCGGGTAAAAGTTGCGCACGATCAAGTGCTTGTTTGGCCGCTTTCACGCCCATACTGGTTGTGGTGTCTTCGCCTTTTACAATATGGCGACGTTCTTGGATACCCGTGCGTTCTTGGATCCATTCATCCGAAGTGGTGAGTACCTTGGCTAAATCATCATTGGTAATTATTTGGTTAGGAACATAGAATCCTAAGCCAGAAAAGACAGAACGATACATACGGAGTAGATTTAAAATTGTCTTTCAAACATACACAATATAAAGTTTCCCTAATGTAAAATTATTTGACTACTTTGATATTTTGTCGGCCCGTGTTGGTGTGTAAATTAATGTAGTACACGCCAGGAGCATAAGGAAAATCAACCGTGTACTTTTGCGTGGATTGTTCAGGAATATCGGCTTTTTGGATTAATTTGATTCGGCGGCCATTGGCATCGTAGAGTTCCATTCGGAGGTGATCGGCAGCGGGAAATTCAATTTCAATCGTGAGTTTGTCTTGAATTGGATTAGGAAAAACGGTGGCCTTTAGCTTTTCGCGTGGGGATTCCACAAAAGTAGAAGACCCTAAACCTTGTTCGCTAAATTTATAAATGGTTGTTCCTGAGGCATAGGCCAACTGATCGCTCAATATGACAATGCGATTCAAATTGCTGCCCACGGGATTTTCGATCCAGGTGTCGCCACCATCAAAAGTTTCCAGTATCGGAGAAACATGTCCGCCCATCCAACCGTGGTTTTCAGTGAGAAATCCTACTGCTTGAATGTCGGTGTCAGGTACCGGTTTGCTGGTCCACGTCAATCCGTTATCGGTGGATTTGATGAGCTGGCCTGTATTGGGAAAAACTGACTCTACCGAACCAAAAATTACCGACGGATTGCTGGCCAATCGCTGCAATTTCCAGACGTATTCGCCTTCAATTGGGGTTGTATATAAGGTGGTCCAAGTTAGTCCGCCGTCGGTGGTTTGAAGCACCACTCCCCCATTTTCATTGGATCCCGAGGCCAAACCGTTGTTTTCGTCGGTAAACAATACCTCAACCAAGGCTGTCGCGTGGGCAGACATGTCTATGTATTGCCACGTTTCCCCGCTGTCGGTCGACTTGATTATAAATGCAGGGGAAAAATAAGCCCCACATCCATAAATAGTTGAGGTGCCCACCGCGTCTAAACCGCAAATGGCTTGTGGATTTGGAGAAATCGTTTCTACTCTAGACCAGGTAGTTCCTCCATCGGTGGTTTTTAAAAATATGCCGCTTAAGGTACCCACAAATCCAACATTTTCATTCAGAAACTCTACATTTCTAAAGTAGGTGTTTATCGGAAGCTGTGGCGTAGATTCAGCCAATTGAGTTACCCACGTTTGTCCACCATCGGTTGTTTTGTATATCGCGGCATAATAACCATTGGCTGCCCAACCCAGGTTTTCGTTTAGAAAAAACACATCGTCAAAGCGTTGGTTGTTGATGTTGGTGCCCATTGCAGTAAGGGGCGCCCATTGCAATTGAGCCAAAGCGGTAAAACTCTGAAAAACAATAAGTAAACTGAGGATCTTTTTCATAGTAAGGAAATATATGTGTTACTTTTTTGAAGGCTAAATGTACAGCTTATGCTCCATTGCACAAAGCCAAATTGAGTTGAAGTCCATGATCCAATGCTACTGAATGCATAAAGAAAATAGTAAAATCCTTGCACCGACTTTCAATCAAATAATGCGTGCCCTGATAATAATACGCCACCACTTCAACTGTAATTGGTCCTTCTTGTGCCACACGCAGTTGGTGCGGATAAATTAATCGCATGTCGCTATTGGCTGAAGCCTCAAACCAACTGCTTGGCAGCGCGTTCACATCACCAAACAAGGAAGCCGTATAAAAATCAAGCGGATAATTGAATAAATGAGAAGGCGTGTCATGGGCAACTTTTTGGCCGTCTTTAAGCACCAACACTTCATCGGCAAAACCCAATATGTCTTGCACGTCATGGGTGGCAAACACACAACTGATACCTTGTGCTTTGAGGTAGGCAAACAACTTGCGGCGCAAACTATTTTTTCTAAAATTATCGATATGACTAAACGGCTCGTCAAGCAACAACAACTCCGGTTCTAAAGCCAATACTTTGGCCAAGGCCACGCGTTGCATTTGACCGCCACTCAAATTTTTTACTTTTTCGTGGGCAAATTCAGCCATTTCGACCGTTTCTAATAAAGAAGTTATGCGGGCATTTTTTTGCTCTTTGTAAATATTGGACAAAAAAGCACCCACATTTTCGGCCACCGTGGTGTAAGGCATCAGATCAAAATCTTGGGCTAAAAATTTCATATAGGGCATACCGGGAATTAGATGGTATTTTGGACCTAAAACCTCTTGATCTTTCCAATGAATGTGCCCTTGATCTAAATCATGAAGTCCGTAAATGAGTTTTAGCAAGGTGCTTTTGCCACAGCCACTTTCACCAATGACAGCCAAATGTTTACCCGACTCCAATCCAAACGACAAGGCATCGAGGGTGGTGGTTTTGGAATAGGAAAAGGAAAGATTTTTTACGGCTAGCATGGCATCGGTGTGAACGGCAAACTTACAAACTTTACTAAAAAATAAGAGCGAACCTCCCATTTAATTGGGTGCCGCTCTTATTAACATAACCAATCATGGGGAATGTATTTAGAACGTTTTATATTTTTCAAAAGTCTTGGTGTCCACGCGCGCCTTGAGATCGTGTAACAAATTATACAGCCCAAAAAAGGTGCGGTTGATGTATAAAAAATGCTTGGAACCGCGATTGCCATTCATTTTGCGCAGCTGTGGATCTTTGGCAAATTCTTCGCCCATTTTGGCAATTTTCCCAAAAAATTCATGGTCCGAGAAATCAAAATAATCTGCGTGAAATGGTTTGGTAAACAGCTGCAACATCTCGTGAAATAAGGCTGTAAAATAAGCGACTTCTTGCGGGCTATCGTCGGAGCGCAAGATTTCTAATTCGTACAATTTTTCGTTAAACAAAGCCTTGTCGTTGATTACTTCGGGCTTGGCCAATTCAAAATAAGGCACATAAAATTCTTCGGGCACCTGCTTGATGCAGCCAAAATCGATGGCTACTAAATTTTCATTCGCGTCAATCAAAAAATTACCGGGATGCGGATCGGCATGCACTTGTTTTAAAAAATGGATCTGATACATATAAAAATCCCACAAGGCCTGCCCTATTTTGTCACCAGTAGCCCGATCATTATTTTGGGCAGCAAATTCTGAGAGATGCCTGCCTTCAATCCATTCCATGGTTAATATTTTGGCCGAGGAATAGGCTGGATAATAGTTCGGAAATCGCAGGTTTTCAATCGCCTTGCACAAGGTAGAAATTTCTATACTTTGTTTTAATTCTAGCGTATAATCGGTTTCTTCTAGAAGTTTATGTTCTACTTCTTGAAAATATTTGTCCGAGTCTTTTCCTTTGATATTAAACATCCGCAAGGCAATGGGTTTTACCATGGCCAAATCGGAGCTGATGCTTTGGGCTACGCCGGGGTATTGAATTTTTACCGCAAATACGTGTGAACCTTTGGTGGCTTTGTGCACCTGACCAATACTGGCGGCATGCACGGCATCGGGAGTAAACGTATCGTAGATTTCTTCGGGAAATTGACCCAAATATTTTTTGAAGGTTTTGCGCACCAAGGGTGCCGATAAAGGCGGAACCGAAAACTGAGACAACGAAAACTTATCCACATAGGCTTGGGGCATTATGCTCTTGTCCATGCTGAGCATTTGGGCCACTTTTAAAGCGCTGCCCTTCAGGTTTTGCAAGCCGTCGTAAATGTCTTCGGCATTGTTTTCGTTTAATTTTTCTCTGGTCAAATCGGGATTCACCAATTTTTCGCCGTAATAGGCCATGTAGTTTCCCCCTACTTTAAAACCGGTTTTTACCAATTGTCCGGCGCGTTGAATTTTGGTAGTAGGAATTTTATCGAGTGTTTTCATGGCTTATTGCATTTTTTCTTTCCAAAGAAATTTGCCCAAATCAAACAAACTTTCCAATGGTTTGGTATCGGCCAAATCGACTACCGTATTCACCGATTTTTCGATTAAAATGTCGGTTTTTTCAAAGCCTTTGGACGTGTCATCCAACCAAAATTTGAGTAAAAACATAAACTGAATCCAAGCGCCTTCGGCATATGCTTTCTCGGTGGCCTTAGCTACTTTTTCAAACGCACCCGTTTGGGGAGATATAACCACTTGCTCCATGTACTTTTTGAATTCCTGACGAAATTCCTTCAGGCTTTCGAGGTTTTTTAAGCCGGATTTGTTTTCAACCAAAGCAAAGGAAACATAGCTTCGGTTGAGTGTCAGAATTTCAAACAAGGTAAAGAACAGCGTGAGTAATTTATTTTTATCCGAATAGCCCGCAAAATCAGGCTCTTTTTCGATGGTGTTCACTGCATTTTCAAAAAATTTCACCCAAATATTTTGACGCAATGCATCCAAGGAATTGAAGTGCGCATAAAATTCGGTTTCATCCAATTCCTGCTGTTTGCAAAACGAAAACACATTCTTGGGTGTTTCATTGGATTCCAATACGGCTTGCATGTAGCGGGTAATCAATTGATTTTCATCGAGGGGTTTTGATTTGGAAGTTGCTTTTTTGGTAGTGGCCATTACTGTAGATTTAAATGAGGCGTAAAAGTAATTATTGTTTAACTATTATTAAAATTAATTAAACAAAATATTTGTTAATTCTTTTCCTTCTTTTTAAATCAGCTGATAAAAGTGCATGCGACAATTTGTCACTTTTTTAAAATTGGTACTTTATTTGTCTTGTATTGGAAAACCCTAAAAATTTATATTACTATGAGTACCGGAAAAATTAATGTATCAGTAGAGAACATCTTTCCCTTAATCAAGAAATTTTTATATAGCGACCACGAAATTTTCTTGCGGGAATTGGTTTCCAACGGAACAGACGCTACACTTAAACTGAAACACCTTTGCAGTATTGGCGAAACCAACGTAGAGTATGGCCAACCGCAAATTGAAATCAAAATTGACAAAGACGGCAAAAAACTCCACATCATTGACCAAGGATTGGGAATGACCGCCGAGGAAGTAGAGAAATACATCAACCAAGTGGCCTTTTCGGGTGCCGAAGAATTTTTGGACAAATACAAAGATTCGGCCAAAGACTCTGGCATAATTGGTCATTTTGGATTGGGCTTTTACTCGGCGTTTATGGTGGCCGAAAAGGTAGAAATCATCACCAAATCATTCAAAGACGAACCGGCAGCTCACTGGACTTGCGATGGCAGTCCAGAATTTACGCTCGAAGTACATGACAAAAGCAGTCGTGGAACGGAGATTATTTTGCACATCGCCGAAGATTCGGTTGAGTTTTTAGAAGAAAGCCGCATCAAAACCTTGTTGAACAAATACAACAAGTTTATGCCAATCCCGATCAAATTTGGCACAAAAACCGAGACGCTTCCAAAACCCGAAGATGCGCCCGAAGACTACAAAGCAGAAACAATTGAAGTAGATAACATCATCAACAACCCCAATCCAGCTTGGACCAAACAGCCCACTGAATTGACTGAGGAAGATTACAAAGGATTCTACCACGAATTGTATCCGATGCAATTTGACGAGCCGTTGTTTCACATTCACTTGAATGTGGATTATCCATTCAATTTGACCGGAATTTTGTACTTCCCTAAGTTGGGATCGGACATGCAAATGCAAAAAGACAAAATTCAATTGTACCAAAATCAGGTGTATGTAACCGATAATGTAGAAGGAATTGTGCCTGAATTTTTAACTATGCTCAAAGGGGTGATTGATTCCCCAGACATTCCGTTAAACGTATCGCGCTCGTATTTGCAAGCCGATGGAGCCGTGAAAAAAATCTCGAACTACATTACCCGTAAAGTGGCCGATAAATTGAAATCGTTGTTTACCGAAAACCGTGAGGATTTTGAGAAAAAATGGAACGACATCAAAATTGTCTTGGAATACGGCATGTTGTCAGAGCCGAAATTTTACGAAAAAGCGGGCAGTTTTGTACTATACCCAACGGTAGACGATCGTTACTTTACTTTTGATGAATTGAAAGAAGCCATCAAAGACACGCAAACCGACAAAGACGGGAAATTGGTGGTCTTGTATGCCGGAAATAAAGATGCACAACACAGTTACATTGACGAGGCCAAAGCCAAAGGATATGAAGTGTTGTTGCTCGACAGCCCGATTGTGTCACACTTGATTCAAAAATTGGAGGCCGACAACGAAAACGTGACTTTTACACGCGTTGACAGTGACCACATTGACAACTTAATCAAAAAAGACGATACGGTCATTTCAAAATTATCGGATACCGAAAAAGAAACCTTGAAAACCGTCTTGGAAGGCTTTGTACCCAAACAAACTTATACGGTACAAATGGAAGCGCGTGACAGCCAAGCGGCTCCGTTTATCATAACCCAACCCGAATTCTTGCGCCGCATGAAAGAGATGAGTCAATCCGGTGGCGGTGGCGGAATGTTTGGCATGGGCAATATGCCTGAAATGTACAACTTGGTGGTGAATACCAACTCGGAGTTGGCCAGCCAGATTTTGGCAACCCAAGAGGCAGCCGTACAAGAAAGCATGGTAAAACAAGCCTTGGATTTAGCCAAATTATCGCAAAACTTGCTCAAAGGAGAAGAATTGACCGCCTTTGTGAAACGCAGTTTTGAGTTGATTAAATAAATCCATCAACATGTAACACAAAAAGACCTGAGTTTAAGCTCAGGTCTTTTTTTTAAATATATTTGAATCCAATTCCAATTGACCATGAACCTCAACATCGAAACCCCTGCCCTCTTGTTCTCGGCCACATCCTTGATTTTGTTGGCCTACACCAATCGTTTTCTAACCATTGCCACCATTGTAAGAAGCTTGAAACAAACCTATGAACAAAAGGAAAATTCAACCATTTTACTTGAAATAAAAAACCTCAATCTCCGACTCACCTTGATTCGTTACATGCAATTGTTTGGCGTATTGTCCTTGTTTTTATCGGTATTCGCCATGTTGTTGTTATTTTTAACTCAGGAAATCGTGGGGATTTATTTGTTTGGCTTGAGTTTGTTGAGCCTGCTGATCTCGCTAGGCATTTCTTTTTGGGAAATCAGTATCTCGGTTAATGCCTTACGATTGCATTTAAGTGAATTAATTACCGATAATAAAACTCCCTAATGGACCAACTCATTTCCTATTTTAGTTCAATTCCGTCTTCGCATCGCTCGGCCATCTTATTTGGCGGAATAGCGTTTTTCTGGTTGCTCGAAAATGCTTTTCCATTAATACGCATGCACTATAACCAATGGAAACATGCTGGCGTCAATTTCTTTTATACCGGAACAACCATCGTGATCAATTTTTTACTTGCTTTTTTATTGGTTGCAATAGCCGTTTGGTGTGAAACAAATCAGGTTGGATTGTTGTACCTTTTTCCAGCGCTTCCAAGCTGGGGATTTGCCTTGCTGGGATTGTTGTTGTTGGATTTTATAGGCGCCTATTTGGTGCATTGGGTGGAACATCAAATTCCATTATTTTGGCGTCTTCATCTCATTCATCATAGCGACAAATGGGTAGACACCACTACCGCCAACCGGCATCATCCGGGCGAGAGTGTGTTGCGATTTGCCTTTACCTGCCTGGGGATTATCGTTGTAGGAGCACCCATGTGGTTGGTGTTATTGTACCAAACTTGCTCGGTTGTAGCCACGCAATTCAACCACGCCAACATTAAGCTACCGCAAAAATTGGACTATCTGCTGAGCTATATTTTGGTATCACCCAACATGCACAAAGTACACCACCATTATATGTTGCCTTACACCGACAGTAATTTTGGCAATATTTTTTCCATTTGGGATCGGCTGTTCGGGACCTTTATGTACATGCCTTCCGATGAAATTGTATACGGCATCGACACCTACTTTGACGATCAACAAAACAATTCGATTGGGGAATTATGGAAAATTCCTTTTTCGCGTGATTTTCGCTTTAAAAAACCAACAACCTAAGCATACAAAGCCGAGAACGACATGTAAAAAATAAAATCAAGTTTTGATTGTTTTTATTTTTTTTAGTAATATTGGATTCAAAATTGTCAAATTAAAACAGAAATTGAATTCCTTTTCAGATGAAAAAGAGCAAACGCATTGAATTAACTTGGGAACAAAATGAACGATTGATTACCTTGGCTTT
>Ga0315908_10000866_pt1 | contig 23310 bp, 20 predicted proteins | sample LakEriMetagenome_12_FD_203520 | JGI IMG/M metagenome (GOLD analysis project Ga0315908, IMG submission 203520) | Freshwater fungal communities from buoy surface, Lake Erie, Ohio, United States - Buoy 4 MA124 | ecosystem: Environmental > Aquatic > Freshwater > Lake > Lake biofilm | place: USA...
AGGCCATAGCAAGAAGACAAATCCACTACAAATCAAGCCTACCATACAATCAATGATCGATTATATATATAAATAATTTCGTAAAAAAAAAAAAAAAAAATTTATATTTTCATAAATTTATATTTTATTATTCAATTTTTAAAAATTTGATATTTTATTATTTCAAGTTATTCAAATTTAATTAATTTTTTTCAAAGTTTTTCATAAAAATTTAATTAAGATAAAAATTATTAATTTTATTTAAATAATAAATTATTCTACTAGTAATTAATTTACAATTGAAGATTAATAATAAATTTACCATACAATTTTATTATTTCGAATAATATATATATTTAAATTGTTATATAATTTATTACTTTATTATTAATTAAAGAATTTTCTGTTGTATTATTGAATATCTTTAATTATTCATTTATTTTTTGTTCAATTAAGGATTAATTTTCATTTAAAAAAATTAATGAACTATTTTTTTTGTTGTTTTTAAATAAATTTTTCTATATAAAAATAAAAAAATTTATAATTTATATTGAAATATATACAATATTATAAATTAAACAATATATAATAAAAATAAATTTAATTTTTTCTAAAATTTAGTAAATTTTAAATAAAACTATACAAAATTTTATAACATAAATGAATAAAATAAAATCCTTATTAATCAAAATATAAAACTAAATTAAATTTTTCATCGTCTAAAGTTTTCTTTTTTAATCATATATTTTACTAATTAATTAATAATAAAAATTGCAAGTCGTTTTTAAAAAATTATATCGGTTATTTAATACAATATTATTTCAAAAATATAGAATAAATTATTAATATATTATTTTATAAATATATAAATATTATTATAAATGTTTATTTATAAAAATATAAAAGGATTTATTTTAACTTAATTAAAATTATTATTATTATTATTATTAAATTTAATAATAATCTTATTAATAATTTCAAAAACTTTTTCTAATATTTTCTAATTATTATTTCCAACTTAAATGTTAATTCTTAGGCATTAAAGCTCCTTTATGTATTCTTTATGATTTTTTTGACTTCTTTAATATTTACTATTAGTTTTTCCAAATATCATTATCTTCATTTTTTTATTTTTTATTCTAATTAGATTATGAATTATTAGAATCGAGTTATCTTTAAATAATATTTTGGGCTGCTAAAATATCTATTTAAGTTTTATTTATATTTTTCTATTCTTCTATAAACTTAGCTTTATTGATTTGTTATTAAATTTTGGTGAAATATTGCTTAATTCTATCTAATTCAGATATAATTTTATGATCCTCGATTGAGATTCCATTGGTTTTCATATAGACTTAAATCATTTATTGATATTACCATAATAAATAGAATTCAAAGCAAATGATAAAGTTGCATTTAATTTAGCTTGATCTTCCAATGTCAATTATTTATTTATATTTTCTAAATCACCATGGACTTAAATTTACTTAAATAAATCTTGAAACTATATTAATTTGGCATTAATTTCATTAAAAATATCATCCAAATCCATTTGACAAATTATTTGTTTAATTATAATAGAAAATAAATATAAAAATAATTACAATAAATCAAAATTGAATTTCAATTGAAAAAATCAAGAATTTAATAATAAGTTCAATTATTATGTTAGCAGAATTCCTTTTTTCTACAAGAGGGTTGTAATCAGTAATATCTAAAATAATTTACTTTATTTTATTTTTAAATTATGATAAAATATTAAAAATAATGTCTAATTATTAAATTAACTCTTAAATCTAAATTCCAGGAAGTTAATTTCTAGACTGACCTAAAAATTAATTAATCTTTTATTATTGAAATACAATACATTTAATAATTCCATAGATATTTATAAATAAATAACCTTTTATTTATTATTTGAATTAAATAAATGATTAGTTAAATTTTGATACTAATGTTGATGATTATGAATATCAATTTATAAAATTGAATTAGTTTAAATATAATGATGAGAATTTTAAGAATATAGATATAGCCCTACAAACTGATAAAAATAAATATTTTCAAAGTGGGAATAACAGTAATTATCACTACTCTTTTTACTAATTTTGAAGCCATCATATAATTTTTCATCATCTACTTCTTTCCCGAATTTTATCATTAAAACTTCACTATTTTATTCTTTCAGTTTATGAAGCAGAATTCCCTTCAAATCTCAGCTGCTACTAATTACAATTATAATTTTATTATGCTGAATTATTAATTACAAAATTTTCTAACTTCTTTCTATAAACTATTCATAATTCTCAACATGTTATTTATGTTGAATATCTTCTAAAAAAACTATAAGATCTTTATTGTTTTCTATTAAATTACTCCAAACCCAATTTTTTTTCGATTATTACATTATTTGTTTAAAAGCTGAATATTAACCTGTTTATATATTATCTCTTTATACTCCAACTTCACATGATATCCCTATTATCGGTATTTTATCACTCTAAACTTCTAAAGCCTGAATATTATTTATTAATTCCTATTATTTTTTACAATTTTCATCTATTATTTTATTTAATTATCTCAACATTATTTTTATATTTGTTTAATTTAATTTATAATATATAGTTTAATCATTAAGCTTAAATTGTTTTAGGCATTTTTGTCACAAATATCTTTATTTTTTTATTAACTTTTGTTTCATTTAAATAATATTCATTAAGATTCTATAATTTATTATGGTTGTTCTATTTTAAATATTAATTTTTTAATTTTTAAGTATTAGTTTTGTCTACCTCTTCTTCATAATTAGAATCATCAAAATTTTACCAATTAGAAAAATAATTAATTTTGCTAGTATTATATTAAGTTTTAGAATTTTAATTTTTAGAAGATGAAAAATCTGATTTTTGATTAGAATTTTATTTATGATTTTTTCTCTATAAATATTTAGCTTAAGGATTAAAAGAAAGTCCTCTCTAAAACCTTTCTTATTTACTAACTTAATTATTAGAACAATTACTACTAATATCCTAACAATAACTAGAATTATCATGATTAGTATGTTCATTAACATTAGTCTTAAACTTTTAAAATATTCTCTTGTTTTTATCTTTATCATAATCCTTCCCCTTACTCAATAACTACCATTCAAAAAAAAGCAGACTAACTTTAGTATTAGTAGTAAAAATATTCCTTAGTTTACAATAATCAGGATCCTAATTAAACTTTAATCCCTTTACATACATAAAATATTAATAAAAGGGAGTAGGTAAATCTCTACATAACTCATTGACACTAGTAGTTTTTTTGATCTAATGGATTTGCCCAATCCTCTACTTCTTATTAAATGCAAAGATATCCATCCATGGCAATTTGCCTTTAGCAAGATACACTAAAATATATCCCAAACTCTCCAAATCATCCTTACGACTTTGACTATTCAATTCATGACTATTTATGCTCATATATCGAGCAGTTCCTATCAGTCCCACTTTTTCTCTGAATTCATAATGAGATCCATCCTCTTTTACATATTTTTCACACAATCCAAAGTCAATCAGATAAATTAATTTTTATTAAAGAGAGATCATTATGTTTTCTGGTTTTAAATCACGATGAATATAGCCTTCTTTATGTAGAGATTCCAGTCTGGTTATTAACTGTACCCCGATATTACGTACCGTCTCTATGCTAAATTATTTACACTTCTTTAACAATTATTCTAAATTATTATTTAATAGTTGCATTACCAGTGAAGCTTATTAACTATCTTTGATGAAATATTGTATTGAAGGAAATCCCTCCACTCCTCAAAGTTTCATTAGGATCTATGTTTCTAAAATTAACCCTCCCAGTTATTATCTTTTTCTTGAGAAGTCTTTTTGCTGGATTTCGATTTTTACCGCGTATTGCTCATTAGTTTATAAGTGGTTTGCAAGGAACAGCATACCAAATGATCCTTTATTCAAAAACTTCTATATTTTATAGTTCTTGCAAACTGTTTTACCTATATATTATTATTTGCTTTATGTTTACATTTATATTCAATATTATATTTTATTACTGTTTATAATCATATTATTACTATATTATTAGTTATATTTTACTTATTCTAATAATTAAATTTTTTTCATCTTATTATACAGAGAATTAAAAATTATTTCAATCATATTACTATAATTTTATGTAGAATATTAAATATAAAATATATAATAATTAAAAATTCAAATTGATGGACTCTTATTTGTATAGCAATAGTAAAGAAACAGATTAATTAAGTGAGGAAGAAGATGATGATAGTTTGAATACCCAAAAAATAAATGAATTGTCAGAAGAATAAAATAGCATGTTAAGTGATAATAATTAATCTTTACTTTCTAGTAGTAGTGATTAATCAGATAAAATTTAAAATGATATTTAAAAAAATGATTTATAATAAAAACTTAATGCTATAAATCAAAATTAAATATTAATTGATCAGAAAGTTGACTCTCTATTCTAAAATTAGAAAATTAAAACTAATGTTACTATTAATTCATAAAATAGTCCATAAAATTATTTAACAAATAAATAAAATGTTTTACAATAATAAAAAAAATAATAATAATCAATTTAGCCTTAAAAATAAAATTAGTAAATTCAAGAAATAAAAGATCTCAAATAAAATTAAATAAAGCAGTGTATTTAAGATGATGAGGATTTTAGTTCAAAATCTAGTCCATAAAACTATTTATCAAATAAATAAAACTCATTATAATAATAATCAAAATATCAATAACCTTTAAAATAATAAATATAGAACTAAGAAATAAGAGATTTAAAATAAAATTAAAAGAAATAATCTTTTTTAGATGATGATTTTAGTTCAGATGAAGAAGAAAGTGAATCAGAATAATAAATAAGTAATAAAAAAATTTCAGATAAAAAAAATAATTTTTCCAATAAATAATTTTAAAATAAAGAAAATGAAATAGATAATAGCAAATAAATTGAAAAAAAATAAAGCACAATTAATAGTTTTTAAAATTAATAAAAAATAGAAGAATAAAAAACAAGAAACAATAATTTTGATAAATAATAATAAAATTAAAAACAATATTATTAATTTAAACAAGAAAATAATAATTCAGATGATTAGAATAATGATTAAAAAAAAATAAATAATAAAGTATCAAATAATAGTAAAATAAATGCTTAAATAGATGATGATGATGATGATGATTAATAAAATGATTAATTTTAAGATATAGAATAAAGAATTAATACTCTTGAAAACTATATTAACACAAAATTTTAAAAGACTAATTAGGATTAGCAAGACTAAGATTTAAAAAATCAAGAATATTAAGATTTTCAATAGTAGTAAGAACTAAATAGATAATTGTAATAGAATTAAAAAAATTCTAATGAATTAGAAAAATTAGAAAAAAATAAAAAGTTATAAGAAATACAAAATAAATATATGTAAGATAGCTAAAAATAAAGTAATTAAATGAAACTATTACAAAAATAATTAGAATAAATAAATAAAGAAAATTATGAATTGAAATAGAAAATAAAAAAAATAGAAAATATATAGTAAATTATATTAATAATTTTTAAATAGAGACACCAATTAAGTTTTAATGGAAAAAATAGAAAAATTGGAAAAAGAAAATTAAAAATTAAAAAGAAAAAATTAAAAATTAATTTAATAATCAGATTAATATTAATAACAATTATAATAATAATAATAACAGTTAGCTTAAAAATAATTAGAAAAATAATAAAAAAAAAAGTAAAGTACTTATGTTAATGATGCACAAATGATGTTAACAAATATTAATAATAAAGATCTTAGTAATATTAAATTAGATAAAGAAATAGAATTGCTGTAATATTTTAATTTTATTTTATGTTAGTAATACAATAAATTTAATAAAAAAAAAACTTAAACTAACTATTAAGAAAAAGCTTGATAAGTAGGAAGAAAAAGCTTAATATATTTAAGAGCAAAAAATAAAATAAAAAAAAATAGAAAAACAGAAATAATGTAGCGAATTATTAAAATAAGGAATAACTGTTAAAAAAGCACATAATTGAGCAATGTTTAAATGAAATATTAAAATTTAATAATACATATAATCATTCTTTAATTTCTTAAATAAAGTTTACATTAATTTTAGTTTTTTCCCTACTAAGTATATAAAGTTCTTATCCATACTGTAAAAAATTAATTTATTTTATATCTTCATTATGTTCAATAGATTTCAGCAACTAAATTAAAAATAATAATTTTGAATATGATATAAGAATATAATAATATGATATTAATTACAGTATGATCATTTATGTATCTAATCTGAATACAATTTTAAAACAACAATGCATACAACTAGATTGTATTATAAGTATAAATACAACTACTTATAATTCCTTATTAACTCTAAGAATAAACCAATCTATATTCTGCCTCTTAATTCTCCCTGCTATAAATACTGAATAACCCATCCTTCTAAATAGTAACAGCCTTGCAATTATCCCCACTGCAATCAACACTTTTCACACTCTACATTAATCCCTTCAAATCATTAGTCTTTTTATATAATATACTTTAACTTCCCTTATCCTTTTTAAATTAATAAATTTGTACATTTGGTAAATACCCACACAAGTACATACACTCTTTATTAAATACAACCAAATTATGATTTATCTAATTTGTGTTTATCTTTTATAATAACTAACCATCCATTATACAAATAACTCTGATTATATTTTTCTCTTCAACTGTTATTATTTTCTCTTTTTCCATCATTATCTTCATTATTTCGCTATCATGCTTTATGTTTATCGTTTTTTTTTTCTCATATTTCTTATTCTTCATTTCCAAAATATCCACTGTTTTGTCGAATGATAATCCTATTGCGATTTCTTTCCCACTTTCGTCTAGACAAATACAGGAAGCATATTGATTTTCGATGCGGTAAAGTATATATTGGTACTCATTTTTACTTTTTATTTCTTTTAGTGAAAAAACTTTAAAGTTATTGTCTTTTGAACTTATTGCTATTAGGTTGTTTTTTATGTTTAAATCCACTATGTCTTTGAATCCTTTATAATTATTAATAAATGAAATATCTTAATTAATTTGCTAATTTTATTGTTGTTTTTCTTATTAATCTTATTACTTTATCTCTTATTGTTTTTTTTGTTATTTAGTTTAATGCTAAGTTTCTTATTTTTCAAATTTCATTTCAGATTATTTCTTAGATTCTGTAGTTGTATTATTGTTATTTGGCTTTTTATATTATAAGAATTTGAAAAAAAGGAAAACAAAAATAAGAAAAAGAAATAAAATAAGTAAATGAATAAACATGAATTTTAATTAATAAATATAATTATAAAGATTCTTTTATAATAAAAGTAAATTCTTTTATATTAAAATAATATATAAATTTGATAAAATAGGTTTATCAGTAATCTAAATCTATATTATGTAAAGCATTATGTAAATGATCAACTGCTTCATGAAAAGTGCAATCAGAAATATAAACTCTATGAAATTCATCAGTCATTTTCTATTTTATTATTATTAATATTTCAATACTTATCTCTAATTTATATTGTCATTTTTATTAATAACAGGCTATGTTTTTTATGTTTAAAACTAAAATTCTTAAGGAATTGTAATATGAGAATTATTTTTCTAATCTTGATAATTATTTAATACATTTTATAAGTTAATAGTTAAATATTTGAATTTGAATTACTTTTTTTATCGGAAGAAACTTTATTGAAAACAAGATCTTTTCTTTCTTTTTCCTATTTAGCAATCTACTATCTTCTAATAAAACTATCAAATCCTTTGGTTTGATTGACAGTTTTGTTTTGTAAAACAGCATTCAAATTATTATTGATGATTTAAGGTTGAAAAGTGCATTGTTCTAATTCATGAATTTATTTATTTTGCTAATGGTTTTTAAACTTCTTTTCTTTTTCTTTAATTTTCATTAAAGCTTCATTATATTGTTAAACTGCATCTCTTTTATGTCCTTGATATTTGTAATTAGATACTAATTAAGGCTTGAATGTACAATTTGGATCTACTTCCTTTTCTTCTTCTACTATTTTCTTCACTATTTCTCTAGCTTCTGTTTTCCTTTTATTCATTTCATACAGATATTCCCATCTTTTTATTGGCTATTTATTATTTTCCTCAGTATTATTGTTGTATTATCTTTGAAAATCATCATTCTCAGTGTTCTAATAATCTTGTTTTTGTTATAATAATTAGTTTATCTTTAATTTGTTATTTTAATTATAATAATTGTTTTAATCTTCATATTCATTATCTTATTAACTATTTTTCTACATTTAATAAATTTATTTATATATATAAATATAATTTAATCAACAGAATCTCTTATTATTCTAACGATTTTTTGATAATATAATTTGTAAATAATAATGGATAAACAATAAAATAAGATTAATAAAAATAATAATATGTAATAAATAAAAAGATAAAAATGTAAATAAATTATTGTTTTGATCATTTGTCATCATCATCTTCATCTTCATCAAAATTATTCTTCTTATTATGAGTTTAATGATGTTCAGAATAATCATTATGATTATGATCATCATCATCATCATCATCTTCTTCATCATCTTCATTTTCAGAATAGATAACATTATTAAGATATTAATTAGTGGGATTATAAGCTGGAGAAGTAGGATTGTAAATATTGGTTGGTAAATATTATCTATTATTAGTGTGACTAGTAGGTGAATAGAGATTATTAGAATTAGGTTGGGAATTAATCAATGCACTACTTTGGAAACCACTTGATGGAGTATTATTAATTGAAAGAAGTGGAGTGCCACTATAAGCAGGACTAGGATTACTATTAGATTAATTCTGACTATAAGATGGACTATTTACCAAATTCTATTAATAGCCAGGACTAGCCGGAGTGTACATTCGTCTATGCAATTATTAGCTTCCCTAATTATAAGAAGGACTAATTGATTGAGCATTAAATCTGCTATTAGTATTAGTTGGAGAAAATGGCATTTATTGTGATGAATCTTAAGGAGACATTCCCATATCATTCGATCCATTCGGTGAATACACAGGTGATTTAGTCTTGAAACTATCATAAGCTAATGACTTAGTATTGAAAAATTGAAGAGGAGGCTAGCTATTAACTTAAGAATTTATGTCATTAAGTTTATTACTCATCAGACTACTATAAATCTAAGTTCTGGTTTCAGGACCAGGAGTCTATGGAGTAAATTAGCCCATCATGTTATTATACATACTATTCATATTATTATAATTCATAAGGTTACTATTCATCTCATATATATTTGGAGTCCTACTTATTATTGGAGTTTATCCTTAATTCATAATATCAGGAGTATTCATTATTAGATTAGCCTCTTATTCCTCTATAATATGTATATTATCTCTTATATCAATATGCAGTTCATTATCAGGAATGTATACTTGCTTTTCATTCTAAGCTACATTGAGAAGAATGTCAAAACAACCTGTGCCTTAAGGAGTAAGTTAACCAAACATGATATTCTCACTTAATCCTTTAAACTTTTACTGCTCTGAAAAAACAGCGGCTCCAAATAATATTTCAACTGATTCTTCAAATGTAGCTCTCCTAAATGGACCATCAACTACTCTATTAATTCCATGTCTGCTAATTGAAGTCAATTGCCCTCGAGTAGTCATTAAGTCACATAATGTCGTTAAATGTCTATAATTCACATAAATATTGTAAGCATCTAATATCACTCGGATTTCCTTTAATAATGATTATCTCGCTGCTTCTATTCCTAATACTTCAAAGATCTCTTTATTGTGGTTGGAATATGTTCTATTACAGTCTACTTCATCTAATTCCAATACTTTCTTAAGGTTTGTTCCATCAGTTTCTATCACATATTCATCTTTCTACTTTATTTCACCATCTTAATCAATATATTTCTTTTTGCTTTTCTTCGTAAATACTTTCTTGATATTCTAAATACCTTTGATTCCTATTTTATTTAGAATGTAATGTTCTAATGATTTCAACAAATCTAATTACTCTTCAGATGTGGTTGTTGTAGAAATAAGCCTGATTCTTAATACGTAATTGGTTGGATAATTATCAGGAGTATAATGAATTTATAACTTAATTGATTGACTTTCATCTTTGTTTTGATTGATCTATTTCTTGATCTGATCTCTTATTTACTATAAAAAAATGGCTTTATTAAGCACATCATCTCTATTTAGTTCAATTCTTAACATCCATGAGGATAGTTCAGAATTATCAAGTGGATCATCAACATCTGGCATATCTTAGTATCTCTATACCATGTCTTAATCTTCTTTTATTACTGTTGTACTAGGGTCTCTATCATAATATATCATGCTACTTTTTGTCAGTTGTCCCACTGTTGTATATCTATTAACATATTAATGTAATATATAATATTAATTAAATATTTATTATTATTAATATATATAATATGAATAATTATTTAAAATTTGAATATATTTATAACAAACGTATTAATAGCATTTTTATATATTAATAATATGTGAATCTATTAATAAATTTTAAATATAATAATATGTGAATTAATTAATAAATGTGTAATAATAGAATAATAAGATATGTAATAGTAATAATAATAATAGAATATGTATGATAATACTCTAGATCGAGACTTTTGTTATCAACAAACTCCTTATCCCCACTAAAATGATCCTTAAGATAAATAATAAGGGAAGGTGTTTTGATATTGGTAGCAACTCCAAGTATTTCCTTAAGCCTAGGAACTCCCAAAGTAACATTCTTAGAACTAACACCTGCAAAATGGAAAGTATTAAGTGTCATCTAAGTGGTAGGCTCACCTAAACTTTATGCACAAATAACTCCAACCATCTCTCCAGGATGAGCTTGAGCCTCAACATACTTGCTCTCAATATCTCCAATAATCATCTCCAACATCTCTAAGTTCATTTTCTCCTTCAGACACACTCTCTTGCTACTCAGATAAAATCTTATCATTATTACTAATAAGTAACTACTATTTCTCTATACTTGTTTTGCCAGTTCGTCCTTTCCCTTTAAGTTTATTATCCTTTCAATTAATTCTTCCACCTTAGTTATAACTTCCAGAGGAGAAAAGTTGCATTTCTAGTTATACACTTGTTGATGTTTGGATTTCACGTTCTTTATCAATCGAGGAATGTTTACTGGCAAATAAACTTTGTTATCTAGAGAAGGGAATATTTCTCGTAAGTCTTGTTGAGCTTTTAGCAAATGAGAGTACTCCATTTTGAATGCATCCATTAGATTTTAAGAATTATTCAATAAAGATTTGATAATTTCAGGCTCAAACTGATTTTCATAATCAGCTAATTGGTCTGAGATATCTCTATCGTAATTAGAATCATCAATGAATCTGAATTAATTGATGAACTGCTAATTATTAAGTTCATGGAAATTATGGAAACAATTCTCAATATACTCTCCACTATTACCATCCTCACCATATATAAACTAGATGATATTAGCACTAGCATCTCTTACAGTGCTATCATACTTGACCATAACATCTTCTAAAGCTTTAGTCAGTTTCCTCTGAACATACCCAGTTTCTGATGTTTTAACTGCAGTATCAATAATTCCTTCTCTGCCTCCCATAGCATGGAAAAAAAATTCACTAGGAGTAAGTCCAGTCAAGAAAGAGTTTAATACAAACCCTCTACTACTTGGCCCGTAATCATCTTTTGTGAAATGTGGTAATGTCCTACTCCTAAACCCAAATGGTATTCTCTTACCTTCTACATTCTATTATCCTACGATAGCCATGATTTATGAAATATTTAAATTTGAACCTTTAGACCCTGATGCCACCATACAATAGATTCTATTACTATCATTCATTATATTTGTAGCTTATGAACTTGCTGTTTGGAATAGTTCATTTAAGTCTTTATTCACACTTGCTTCGAATTTTTCAAATATACCTTTACCTGGCTGACTATCTAGTTTTTCGTTCATAGCTTCATCTAATCTCTAATTCACAATACTGTCGGCCCTGTTAAGTTCCTTTATTATTTTATCCTATACCTCTTTAGAAGGAAAAATATCAGATACTCCTACACTGAACCCGAAATTGACAAACCAATTGTTAACTATCTTTTAAGCATTGCTTAGAAACTTGGCTGCTCTATGAGGATTATAATCTAACCAGATATAATGAATGACTCCTCCATTAGCATTTCCAACTACTCCTTTATCTAACATCCCAGTCAACAACTCTCCTTTTTCAATAATAATTTTTTAATCTCTAAGATTTAACTAGTAATCATCATAATTTCCAGCAACTGAGCACTTCTTCTCCAAGTTGACTTCAGGCAAAATTAATGATATGACTTATTTTCCAGTCCATAACTTTTCAGGTTTGAAGATAGCAGGAGGAGGTAGATTTCCATCCCAATCATCAATCCATAATAATAGATTCATGATCTAATCTTTATTTAAAAAAGTGTCTCTCCTGGTCAATAACCTGATTCCTACTAAACTATCCTATACAATACCCATACAAGGCTTATTAGCCTATGGTGCTACTATCTGATTACTTACATGCATGATATATTTTACTTCCGCTTTAGTCTCATATGTTTATGGCACATGCATATTCATTTCATCTCCATCAAAATCCGCATTGTAAGGAGTCGTTACAGACAAATTCAGCCTAAATGAACTAAATGGTAATATCTTAATCCTATGACCCATCATACTCATTCTATGCAAAGATGGCTATCTATTGAAAATAACAAAGTCTCCATCTTATAAGTGTCGTTCTATTACATATCCTGGATTTAACTATATTTCTTCTCTATTCTTAGTAAATCTCAAGTCAAATACCTTCCCATCAGTTCTTTTTATTGTTTTTGCTCCTGGCCATTAAGATGGTCCATTAATTACTAACTCTTTTAATCTGTCCATATTCAAAGAAGTCACTGTTTCTGGGATAGTCAGATTTAAAGCCATTGATCTTGGTACTCCTAATTAATCTAAATCTAAATTTGGGTCAGGACTTACTACTGTCCTAGCACTGAAATCTACTCTCTTTCCCATCAAATGTTGTCTTAATCTTCCCTGTTTTCCTTTTATTCTTTCTCGAATACTTTTTATTGCTTTCCCACTTTTTAGACATGCTTTCGATATTCCATTAAGTTCATTATCAAATAAACAAGCTACTTATATCTAAAGATAATCTATTTGTTTTTCTAATATATTAGAAGTCGCATTTTTATTTTCTAATGCCTTTATATTGTCATTAATTTTTAAGATCTGTAAATATTAATGAGTGAGATCATCTTCACTTCTACTAATTGCATCCATTTGAATGCTTGGTCGGATAGAAGGAGGTCCAACTGGCAACACTGTTATTATTAGATTTTCAGGTCTTGTACTTTCAGGATTTAGTCCTAATAGAAAACAATCTTCATCACTTATTTTCTTTAGAGTTGCGATACTTTCATGAGCATACAACACCCTTTCATTTTCTTCATCGTCTTCGTTTTTAGGATCTATCTTGATTTATAACTATTTTAATTGGTATTTAGGTTAAATAGAACCACAGCCATTATTTTTTAACATGTACTTTGAATCTTCATAGTCTTCATTTTAGTTGTAATTATCATTATTATTTTCGTTATTTTCCATTTTTTCCATATTCATTTTACAAATGTTTATCTTTTCACATAGTTTCACCATTTCTCTTAGTCTTGTTATTCCATTCTTTATATTTTTTATTCTTTCCAACTCACTAATCTAAATAATAATTAAAATTATTTTTACATTATCAGGATTGTTTTTATCAATTAAAAGTTTAGAACAGTTTTTGCAAACACATGTCAATATCTTTTTTACATATTCAATATATCCTTTATGATAAACTGGTTTTGCTAATTTAATGTGTCCAAAATGGCCAGGACATTCAATGCTATTTTCTTCACAAGTTTAACAATTTTTGTTTAAATTACTTACCCCCATTCTTGGATCATTTAATCCTCCTTCTACAGGTTCCATTGTTTCATAATCATATATTCTTTTTTCAAATACTTCACAAACACTATTCGCAATCTAATTTATTATTAATTATTATTAATCTTATTTTTATTTTCATAATTAATTATATTATCTTTTATTCTTATTTCTATTATAATGTTTTTTATTATTAAGATTAAATAAATATTATTTTTTCTTTATTATTTATATTTATATGAATATTTTATTATTTAAATTAATATAATTATTTTAATATTATCCTTATTTATATATATATATATAGATATCTATGTATTAAAAATAAATAAAAAATATTTGTGTTTTATGAATAAAATATCTATAACCCCTGCATTTATTTTTATAAATTAAATAAATAAGGATAGGCTTATAATGAGAGCAATTAATTAATATACAGATAATGAAAAAATAATAAAATTATGATTATGATTTAAATTTATATCATTAATTAAAAATAGATATGATAGGATTTAATTTTATAAAGAATTACAATTTCTCTTTCACTCATGACAGAAAAACCTACTTAACATACTTAATGAGTTTCTTAACTAGAGTATTGATTTTATTCTCCTGATTTAACCATATCTAATTAATATTATATACTTAATTATTATTCATCAAAAATACTTATATTATAAGAATAAAAATAGTAAGTAATAAAGTATAAAATAAGAAAATAGATGGAAAATAAAGTATAATTATAAATAGTAATTATATTTAATAGATATAAAAATAATATCTTGAAATATAAAATATATTTAATGAAAGTAAAATTTGAGTCTAAAAGCAACAGAGTAAAAGGATTAACATTCCATCCAATCCGTCCTTGGTTATTAGCAAGCCTGCATAATGGAGTGATCCAATTATGGGATTACCGTATCCAACAAATGATTGACAAATTCGAAGAACATGAAGGTCCAGTTAGAGGCATTGACTTTCATGAAAACCAGCCCCTTTTTGTATCTGGAGGAGATGATTACAAAATAAAAGGTTGGAATTATAAATAAAAGAAGTGTCTATTTACTTTAACAGGACATCTAGATTATATTAGAACAGTGCAATTTCATAATGAGTTGCCTTGGATCCTATCATGTAGTGATGACCAAACTATTAGGATTTGGAATTGGTAGAATAGGACTCAATTGAGTATTTTGGCAGGTCATAGTCATTATGTGATGTGTGCTAAATTCCATCCTACTTCTTATTTGATTGTCAGTTGTGGATTAGATTAATAGATAAGAATATGGGATTATAATAATTTGAGAAATAAGTACAATGAGAGGAATAGGGACAGTAAGGATATAGAAGTGGAGATTAAATGTGTATTAGAGGGACACGACAGAGCTGTAAATTGGGTAGATTTCCATATTAGTAACAATATGGTAGTAAGTGGAGGAGATGATAAGAAGATAAAGTTGTGGAAGTATAATGATAATAAAGGATGGGAATATGATACAATTTATGGACATAGTAATAATGTGTGTTGTGTAGGGTTCAGAGAGAATCTGAGTATTATAATTAGTGCGGGTGAGGATAAGGCTCTAAAGATATGGGATTTCAACAAAAGGATGTTGTTAATGGAGATGAAGAAGGAGGATAGATTCTGGGTATTTGCTAATCATAGGAAAGAGAACATAATAGCAGCAGGTCATGACAATGGGTTCATGATCATCAGTCTCACTCATGATAGAATTCCTTATGTCAGGATAGATGACAATTATATGATCTTTATTCAGGGCAATCAAATGTTCTTACACTCTCTTAACACTCATTAACAGAAACTCTTACTTACTTTAAACTCTATTGAGGATAAAACTGTTGGTAGTCAGTATGTCACCAGTATTTATTATAATCATTTTGATAAGGATATGCATTAGCTTCTTATCAATATTCATAATAAGGATGATCAGTTATTGAAGTATCATCTTTATATCTTTAATTTAGATTTTACATAGTTGATTAGTTAAAATGAAACTGGATATTCTGTTTATTCTTGTTTTATAGCCAAAAATAAAATACTTAAGTTGAAAAATAACTCATCTTAAACTGCTATTTAGATTTATGATTATGAAAAATAATTACATAAATCTTAATAATTATTATCAATAAATAAACTATAAATATTCCCAGCAGGAATAAATAGAGTAATTTATCAACATGAAGATAATATAATTCTTTTTGATTTGTCTACTAATAAACCTATTAATTAGATACAATCATAACAGAAGTTGAAGTAAATTATATGGAATGATAAGAGGACATAAGTTATTTTAATTTGTAAGAGAATCATTACTGTTGCTAATAAAGATCTAATTAAAATAAATTAGAAATAGGAGAAATTTAATATTAAATCTGCTATTTATTGTAAAAATGATTAGGCTATTTTATATTCTACTTAAAGTTATCTCAAGTACTTATTGGCTAATGGTGATAATGGAATAATAAAGTGTTTAGATAATAGAATGTATTTAGTAAATCATTTAATAAAAGATAATAAGGAGGAATTTATAAATTATATTGATGGAGAATAATAAAAATGTTTAGAAATGAAAATAGAAGTTTAGGAATTAGAATTCAAGCTAAATTTATTAATGAAGAATAGTGATAATATAAAAGAATAGTTAAGAAAAAAAGATTTATTAGGAGAAAGCATGATATCTCATTTATACAAAAAGAATTACTCAGCATTAGCATTATAACTAATAGAAGATAAAAATGCTCGATTTGAATTAGCAATAGAATCAGGGAACTTAGAAATCGGACTATAATTAGCTAGCGAACTAAAATAGAAAGAAGTTTATGAAAAACTAAATTAGGAAAGCCTAAGATAAGGAAACTTAAAACTATACGAAATGTGCCTTCAACAACAAAAATCATTTGAATAATTAAGTCTGAACTACTTAATCGATAATAACAGAGACAAACTATAGAAAATGCTACAAATAGCTTAACATAGAGAAGATGTGATGAGTAGATTCCAAAATAGTCTGTTGATTAATGACATTGAAGAGAGAATTAGGATATTGGCAGAATAAGGACAATTAGTATTAGCTTATTTAATGAGTGTAATTCATAATCAGTAGGAAATGGCTTAAGAGTTAAAGCTTAATTTAACTCCTTAGTAATTCGATCAAGCAAGTCTTTATTTATAATAAAATAAAAAGCATTATGCTTTATTAGCTTGTAGGCCCATTAGATAAACTTACTCTTAAGTTACTAATTTCCTCAATAATTAAATACACGATGAAGATTTTCTCATACTTAATAAAGCTACTCTTATATAAGATTAATAATAGTCATAGCAATAAGTTAATTAGGATTAACTTTAATTTTAGTTAGATGAAGTTGAAGATTAATATTAATAAATGTAATAATAGAAGTAATAGTTATCATAGTAATAATAGAATAATGAAAAAGTTACTAAAAAGTGGGCAGCTGTTGATGATGATGATTTAGATTTAGATGATGAGTTAGATGCGATTGACAAATCTTAACAAGAATTATCATCTAAAATATAATCACAATAACATTAATAATTACAATAATAATAAGGATTATATTGTGGAATAAAACCTAAAATAAAAAGCAATAAAGTAAGCATTTTGAATTACATTTAAAATGGTGAATTTGAGTAAGGTTTATTAGTATTAAAGAAACAGATAGGATTATAAGACATAACTAAATACAAAGATATATTTGTAGAAATATATAGCAAATAATAACTAATGGTTTCTTTAGTATATAATGAGCCATAATTTGAATTAACTCCAATTATAATAGATAAGCAAATTAACATAAAACAATTGAAAAAGCAACTAGAAGAATGCTACTTTTTACTAAATGAATATCAACTAGAAGAATGTATGAATTTACTTCGTAAGACATTACTGCAAATTCCTCTATTGACAGAAGACAAAGACAATGAACACCTTATAATAATGGAAGAAGCTAAAGAATACATTATAGCAGTATTACTAGAAATGGAGAAAAGAGATAAAGATAAAAAGATAGAAGAAATAATTGAATTAAACCTTCACCAATGTCTCTGCAAAGTAAAGGAAGAACATCAGGTTTTATTCTATAAGAGTGCAATGTTATAACTATATAAAGAGAAATGTTTCGTATATAGCAATTGGGTGAGTGGCAGATTGCAGCAGATGCAATGTGAAGAGGACATTTTATAGAAAGCTAAAAAGGTCTAATAATTGAGTGCTACTAAGGCTAGTAATGCTGTTGATTGTCATTTTGAAAAGGAATGGTTCACTTCTCCTGACCAGAAAATTGATCTTATTTCCTTTACTTCCCTCCTTAATGTTCCTATTCTTAGGTGTCCATTTTGTAATACTAAGTATTGTAAGGATCATTAAGGTAAGATATGTGTAGTTTGTTAAGTTAGTTAAATTGGATAGCAGGTATTAGGAATCAAAATATGATTATAAATAATTGTTACTCTTTATTCATTATATTTATAGCTTTATTATCATCATATTTATTATTTTTTAAGATTATTTATGGATATTTAAGATTAGCATTCATAGTCTTATAATCTCTTGACAAATTAATTTCATCAAATCAATAATAGAGAAGTTATTTCAGAATAAAATTAAATTAATATTGATATTTCCGATGATTAGAAATCAGATAAAAAAGTAAAAAAGAAGTCGAAAAATATAAAATTAAGAAAAGCTAGTCAGAATATAGTAATGAGCACATAATAAAACATAATATTAACTTCGGTAAAAACAAAAAAAAGTTAAGAAGATAAACATCACTTATTAATAACAGATGTAGGGATGCACTTTGATGATATCGATTTAAAGGACCCAATGTTAACAAAAAAGAAGGAAAAGAATTTATTAAAGCGGTTGTTCTATTAATATGATTTATATATTATGTTAGTCATGATTGCAGTGCTAACTCCTATTGTCGGCAGCTCATTTGTCTATATTACTAAGATTTGTTAAGACTTTATTTTCAATTAATATTTATTGAGCTAAAATACTGACAGGAAAATCATAGGAATAGTTATCTGTTTTATTTTACTCATTCTTGCTATTTTTATTACTAATAGGTATCCAAACACTGAGGGTATTTATATTATCATTAAATCAATATCAATTTTATGCTAAATATCTTTAAATAAATAAATAAATCAAATAATAAATCAAAAATTATATCAATAAAAGGAAGTGGAATTCCGGAGCTCAAATCCGTTTTGGCTGGAGTCAGTATCTACCGATACTTATCTTTAAGAATTTTACTTTCTAAAATAGCAGGCCTTATTCTAGCCACATAATGTGGTCTCTTTATAGGAAAGGAAGGTAAAAATATATATGACAATAAAATACAAAAATATTAAGAAAAATAAGATAATATAACATAAATATTGCAATAAATAAATAGGTCCATTTGTACATATCGGAGCTTCTATTGCAAATAACCTAACAAAAATTCCAATATTCCGTAGACTTCACTAAAAGAACACATTTCGTAAATAATTGCTAGCAGTAGCAGCAGGTATTGGAATAACTTCTACATTCGGAACCCCAATCGGAGGAGCTCTTTACTCAATTGAAGTAATGGGAACTATTTTCTAAGTGTCTAACTTTTGGAAAACTATTTTCACTTCTTGCATTTGTGGATTGGTTCTCAATACTTTTTATAAACTATTCGGGGTCCTTAACTATCCAATCACTTAATTTCCAACCAATATCAACTACTACTCACCTAAAGAACTCTTCCCCTTCTTTCTTTTGGGTTTAATCGCTGCTATAATTGGAATTATTTAAATTAAATTCACTACATAGTTCATTTTATTTAGGAAGTATATAGTATCCAAGAATGTCTTTTTAGGCAGATATATTTATAGTATGATTGCTTTAACTCTTAATTTACTTGTAGTTCTTTTATTTAGTAATTTCTGTTTGTTTTAAGAGCATGCTATCCATGATTTGTTTAATGATGTTGATAATTCACACTTTTTTGATGAAATTCATCTTAATTATCTTGAGTTTGCATTTTTATTAGTCATGAGACTAGTTTTAGTTGCAATAAGTACTACTAGTGCTGTTCCATCTGGACTCTTTGTGCCTCTCTTTATCCTTGGAGGTAATAATAAATAAGTTATCACGATTATAATAATAATAGTTAAATAAAAGTTAGATAATATAGTTAATTATTAAATAATAATATATATATTATACATACATTTATTAAGGTATGTTGGGTCGATTAATGCATCCTTTTGCTAAAGATATGCTTGGTTCTTCGCTTCCGAGTAACGCATTTGCAGTTGTAGGTTCAGCATGCTTAGTGTCTTCAGCTACCCACACAGTAGCAATAATAGTAATAGTATTTGAACTGACAAACAATATCCAACTGCTATACCCATGTATGGTAGGAGTACTAACAACCTACATCACCTCTAAATTCTTCACAATATCTATTTACTATGTGATAGTGGATATCAAAAACCTAGATTTCTTACCTAAACTACTTAAAGCAACTATGTATAATAAACAAGCCCATTAGATCATGAATGCAGATATACCTCTACTATATCCTTCTTCTACCATTAATTAGATTAAAGAAGTATTGGTTGCAGTTGAGTACAAAATTATGGCTATTCCTATTGTTGATGATGATAATCCTACTAATCTCATAGCTTCAGTTCAGACTGCTAATTTAATTGATTATCTCAATAGAGAGTATAAGAAGTTTGTTAATAACTCTAATTTGGATTCTAAATAATTGAAGCTCACCTTAAATAATCAGAGTACCAAAACACTTTATGAAGATTAAGCTAGGCATTTCCATTATTTAGTTAATGATAAGAATAAAATTGCATAGTAAGATATGAGGGAAATATTAGAATTGCCTAATCATAGTCCTTTTTGGGATTAATAGTTTGATATTAATCATGAAAGACTTAATTTGAATAATACCCCATTTATTGTTTAATATAATACTAATGTAGCTTAGGTTCATTTCTTATTTGCTATGTTGGGATTGTAGCAGGTTTTTGTTGTTAATTAAGGTATTTTAGTAGGGACTATTAATGCTTAAGATTTTATAGAGAAATAATGATTATTATTTTATTCTTTTAATAAATACATATTATCATATAAAACAATTAAATTATTTAGTAATCTTATTTTATTATTAAGACTTTACTAATATTATTAAATATATATTTATCATTTCAATATTTTTAATTGAATAATTATTAGTTGTTTTTAGTTACAAGAAAAGAACTGCTGTTTCTAACAGAACTGCTAAAAGGTATTGTATTTATTGCGATATTATTATTTTGATTTAGTTATTGATAAACTATTTGCTACTTTTTTATCTAAACAACAGGCTAATTTATTATTTAACTTTTTTCTATTTTTATTTGTTAAATCTCTTTATTTTTTTGATCTATAAGGTTATTTTTTTCATTAATTTAAATTTCTTTGGTTAAAACATCTATTTTGTTGTTTAACAACTCATTATCCTTAGTATATTCTAAAAGTTTTTAACATAAATCATCTATCTCTATTTATAATAAATCTTTTAATAAATTTATAAAGTTTTACTTTTTTCTTCTAATATTTTGTCAATTTAATTTTATTAACTCTCACTTTAGTTTGAATTGAGTAATAATTTTTAGTTCATATCTTTTAACTTATTAATCTCATATTCATATTATTTTTTTTCTTGTTTTAAGTTAATTATATCTTATTCATATTATTATATTTTTAAACATAATTAGTCTATTTCAGTAATTAATTATTTTATTTATAGTATATTTTAGTTGCTATTAGTTTCTAAACTTTCCTTTCTTATATTTTAAAATGAATTCTTTTCATTTTAATTTTATTATATTTATATTTATTAGTTTTCAATAATAATTTTATATTATTTTTATAGATTTTTATATAAAGATATTTCATCTTACAGCTTTTTTACAATAACTTCATAATTTTATTGATTTTACTAAATATCTTAAATATTTGAGTTAATATTTAATTAATTCTTTAACTATAAAATAAAATCATTCTAAATCTTAATTTATTAATCTTTTTCTTAAATTTGTTTTAGTTGTGCGTTATTAATTTCTTCTTATTTTTTATATGATTCTTTCAATTTATCTAATTCTTTAATTAAATTTATTTATTTTTATTCAATTTCATCTTATTAAACAAGATTATCGATTCCTTCTTTAATAGATTATTATGCTTCTTCTAATTACTATTACAATTAATTGATAATTTCATCATAATATTTTGTATTAATAATTTCATTTTTGATAGATTAAGATTCATTAATTTATTATTATAAACTAATTATAATCTATTCTTATTTGAAAATCTTGTCTTTAAGTTAATTATATTACTTAGGGACAAAAAATCCTTCTACTTTATCTTCATCTTAATTCCGTTATAACTAAATATGAATTTGATTATTTTAAAGATTTTGAGTAGATTATTAAGGTTTTTTATTTAAAAACCTAATATATGATTATTTTCCATTTTAAAAGCTACCTATTTAACTCACATTTAATTTTTAAAAACTTTAAACTTCATCGTTGTTTTGAAAACTGGAATCCATTTTGGATTTAGTTTCTATTCTGCTTGAATTATTACTGCCGTATTAGTAACTTTTTCTTAATTATTATTAAGCTTTTTCTATCAATTGGTTTGAATTCATTTTATAATATGAAAGTATTATTAAAGTAATAATTTATATACACTTCTATCGTTAAATAGATTCTGTATTTTAGCAATTCAAAAATAAAATATTAATATTAATATTTAATTGCAGGGGTAGTGTAGTGGTTATCACGTTTGCTTAACACGCAAAAGGTCGCGGGATCGACCCCCGCCTCTTGTATTTTTATTTTTTATAATTATTATAATAATATATCATAATATTAATAATTAAAATGATAGTATATTGATGATATTAATTATATCATAATATAATGATAATTATATAATTATAATATTATTATAACATAAAAAATAATAGTAAATAAATATAAAAATAATATTAGAAGTATAGCAATACATTAGAATAAATATATATTGAATAATGAATATATTATATCATTCCTTAATTGCTAATCTTTTCTCACTGACATAGATTCCATCTAAGAATTACCTGATATCTTTATTTCTAACCTTGACACATTGATTGATGAGTGCACATGTGAGACTGACATTGTTGAGATCATTACCAAAAACTTAGATTT
>Ga0315908_10000867_pt1 | contig 23300 bp, 16 predicted proteins | sample LakEriMetagenome_12_FD_203520 | JGI IMG/M metagenome (GOLD analysis project Ga0315908, IMG submission 203520) | Freshwater fungal communities from buoy surface, Lake Erie, Ohio, United States - Buoy 4 MA124 | ecosystem: Environmental > Aquatic > Freshwater > Lake > Lake biofilm | place: USA...
GGAAAAACAACGTGAAAATCATGGCTATTCAAATAGAAATTGCTCTTCTTGACCCCACTATTTTACATATACAAACATAGAATGAAAAAGGGATTAAGTACGGAAGAAGCAAATCGACGATTTCTCGTTCATGGACCGAACGAACTACCAATGACGAAATCAAAAAGTGTTTTTGGAATAGTAAAAGAAGTGCTTCGTGAACCTATGTTTTTACTACTTATTTCGTCGGCAACATTGTATATCATCTTGGGTGATTTAGGCGAGGGTATTATACTTTTCTCTACCATTAGCATCATTATACTCATCACTTTTTTTCAGCATAAGAAAACAGAAAAAGCACTTGAAGCACTTCGTAATCTATCCTCTCCCCGAGTTTTGGTTGAGAGAGATGGTGAATACAAACGCATTCCAAGTCGTGAACTTGTTGTGGGAGATCTAGTTACAATTCATGAAGGAGATCGAATAGCAGCCGACGGAAAAATATGCGAGGCATTTTCTTTAGAAATCGATGAGTCCGTGTTAACAGGTGAAGCACTGGCCGTCCAAAAACAAAGTGGGGATCAACTTTTTGGAGGAACACTTGTCACTCGAGGAAGGGGTATTTTGGAAATTGAGACAACTGGAATTCAAACCGCTTTTGGAAAAATTGGGCATTCCTTGAATTCTATTAAACAACAGCCGACAAAACTTCAAGCAGAACTCGGTAAACTTATAAAATGGCTTGGATTTATTGGTTTAGGTTTATGTATTGGAGTCGTATTGCTGTTTTACTTCACCAGAGGGGATTTTTTACAGGCGCTGTTGAATGGACTTTCAGCGGCAATGGCCATATTACCAGAAGAATTTCCGGTTGTAATGACCGTGTTTTTGGCCTTGGGAGCTTGGCGATTAAGTAAATCCAATGTATTAACACGTAGACCTTCCGCAATTGAAACACTTGGCTCGGCTACCATATTATGTAGCGACAAAACGGGCACAATAACGTGCAATAAAATGACGATTAGTGCCATTGTTCCAAAAATCCTTGGAGATGAAAATCAAGTCGTCGTGTTTGCACAATTGGCCTGTTTGAAAAATGCCCAAGACCCAATGGAGCGTGCCATTCAGCAATGTCCTTATCATGAGGGTAAACAGCCATCATTAACCTTGATTCGAGAATATCCGTTTAGTCATAAATTGACAGCTACCACATTGGTTTACAGATCATTATCAGGTCAAATCATCGCCTGCAAAGGTGCGCCAGAAACACTGATAAAACTTTGCGGTCTTAACGAAAAGGACACGAGATTTTGGCAGGATAAAATAAACGAACTCGCTAAAAAAGGAATGCGAATTCTTGGAATTGCAGAAGGAAAAACGAATTCACACGCATTACCCGAATCTCAAGAAGGTTTTAACTTTACCTTCCTGGGTTTAATCGCGCTTGCTGATCCTGTGAGACCTGAAGTGCCAGCTGCCATACAGGAATGTCGAAACGCAGGAATTCGCATCATCATGCTCACTGGCGACCATCCCGAAACAGCTTGTTCCATAGGAGCAGAAATTGGACTTATTCCCTCTAAGCTGCTGATTGGATCTGAAATAGATCAACTCAACGCTATTGAATTGAAAGATAAGCTACTTCAAACAGAAATTATAGCACGTTTAAAGCCTGAACAAAAGCTTCGTATTGTGCAATCACTTCAATCTTCAAATGAAGTTGTGGCGATGACGGGAGACGGAGTAAATGATGCACCGGCATTGAAAGCCGCAGACATTGGTGTTGCCATGGGATTGAAAGGCACCGATGTAGCAAGAGAAGCAGCCTCATTGGTTTTACTCGATGACAACTTTAGCTCTATCGTTCATGCCATTCGATCAGGTAGAAAAATCTATGACAACCTCCAAAAAGCCATGTCCTATGTTCTTGCAATACATATTCCAATCATTGGACTTACGCTCCTACCCGCCTTTGCACCAAGTGTTTCACTCATCTTATTGCCATTACATATTGTTTTCATGGAGCTAATCATTGACCCTGTAAGTTCCATTGCATTTGAATCGGAATCCGAAGAGAAAAATATTATGAACCGTCAGCCACGCGCAATACACGCGCGCTTTTTTGGTAAAACAGAAATTTTACGGGCCTTAGTTGATGGAGCACTATTGCTTGGATGCGTGATTATTTTGTACTTTATCTCCAAACAGGAAGGTCACTCAGAATCACAATTAAGGTCTATAGCATTTATTGCCTTGGTCAGCTGTAACTTACTTCTCGTGATGTCCAAGCTATCGATGTCGCGAAGTATCTTCTCCATAATCACGAGCACAAACACATCTGCGAAATTCATTTTTCTACTTGCACTACTTTTGATGATTACTGTCTTTTTGGTTCCAAGCATCAGTACCATGTTCCACATGACCTATCCTGGACACATTCATGTGCTCTATGCGCTCCTTACTGCAGTAATTTTTACAGTTTGTATCGAAGCATTGAAAGCAATTCGACGCAATCGTATCTCAACGGTTCTTCCCTAAAATTTCGAGTATCGGCAATCCTGTCATCGCGCCGCTTCGCTGAAGAAATAGGATATGCGATAATGTTGCTGCAATGTCTGTTATTTCAACTGTTCGAAAAACCTCCTGAGAAGGAATCGATGCGCCATACCACAACAGTGGCACGTGGGTATCATAATTAAACGCAGAACCATGGCTTGTACCTTTGTGTGCAGCGGGATCATCTACTTCCTTTATCAAATAACCCGGCTCAAGAATGAATACTACATCACCGCTTTCCCGTGGATGCACACCTTTGATCACCATATCTTGCCACTGGTCCTTCGCTGTTGTTGCCAAATCTGATGGTGTATAAACTGCCTTTACACCTTCCCAAGCTCGGATTTGCTTCGCAACAAAATCTGCGACCTGCGCAGTACTAAGGTTTAACTCTTCAATTTTCTTAAGATCAAGATAGATATTCTGATTCTCCTCACAAAGAACCAACGAAGCTCCATATTTATCCAAGCACGCTTTTTTCAATGCCTCAAGAGGTTGTTTGACAAACATATATCCACCAGGCAATTGCTTATCAACCAAATATTGAGGCACAGGAACTACAGCATGGTCTGCCGTTAAAAACAAGACAAAGCCATCTTTTCCAAACTGTTTTTCCAAGGAACAAATGAGTTTTGCCAACTCAAGATCCAAACGCAAGTACATATCCTCCAGCTCTACCGACTGCATTCCGAATGAATGTCCTGCGATATCAGGAGTTGAGTAGGAAATACAAAGCATATCGGTTTGTGCATCCGTTCCAAGTTTTTCTGATGTGATGGCATTCATTGCGAAGTTGGTCAAGTAAGTGTTCGCGAAAGGAGTTACTGTAAAAAGTGAAAAATTGTTTTTACCTGCGGCTAGTGAAGTCGCATTCATTTGTGCCAAATCATACGGAAATGTTGGTGTTGTTTTTCCAGATAACACGTGTTCGTAAGGCGAATTGTCAGGTCCTGACGCAGTATAAGATGATAAGTCGTACATGGTATTCCAGGTTTCCTTCATGTACTTTTCTGCATTCTCAACGCTGTTAAAATCCTTCACCCATTGCGGAAGATGACTTGTATAGAAGGAGCTCGTAATAAACTTTCCTGTGGAATAATCAAACCAATATGATCCATCGCTCAAATGCCCTCCTGGCAAAATTGCACTTCGGTCTTTTATTGAAACAGAAATAACCTTTGCATTGGGATAGGTCATTTTAAGCTGATCAGTTATCGTGTACGTCTTCAAATTTTTCGGCGAACACATACCGCCAGAAGAAGTTGTTCCAACGGATTTAGCTGTTGAATCAAATACACAATTCAAAACCCTTCCAGCGATTCGATCGTACCACTCATTTCCAACAATACCATGATTCGCAGGCGTTGTTCCAGTATATATGCTCGCATGACCTGGGCCAGTAAACGTTGGGACATAATTGTAGAGTGTTGTGCGACAGTTGGTGCCATTTTGCATGATTTTTTTAAATCCATTTTCGCCGAAACGATCTTGATAGCGATAGAGGTATTCATAACACATCTGGTCCACCACGATACCGACTACAATTTTTGGTTTTTCCGTTTTTTGATTGAAGGCAAAAAGTGGAAGGAGAAGAAGTACTAAAAAGAACAGATTTTTCATGCGTGTAAAATTGATGTTTAAAATTAGTCAAAGGAAGACACTCGCGTTCATTTCACCATTAACTTTGTACTAAAAAAAGATGCTCGGATTGAAAATGGCAACCGATCCTCGATGGGTGAACATCGTCGAGAAGAATATTCAGGAAATACTCATTGATCACGCGTACTGCGAACAAAAGGCCGCTAGCAATGCCATTTCAATGATTGTGCAATACCCGCAATATCCAGACCTTGTTGAGGCCATGACAGCAATTTGCCAAGAAGAAATGGAGCATTTCAACATGGTTCATCAAAAGCTACAAGAACGTGGACTTACACTTGGATTCGAAAGAAAGGATCCGTACGTCCATGACCTTTCTGACTATTTAAAGAAAAATAAAAACACAGGTTCGCGAGCAAGTCATTTTGTCAATCAGATGCTTTTCGCTGCCATGATTGAGGCACGCAGTTGCGAGCGATTTAAAATACTCTCAGAAGAAATTAATGACGAAGACTTACGTGGATTCTATCGTTCGCTCATGGAAAGTGAGGCCAGACATTACACCACCTTTCTAGGGTTTGCGCGAAAATATGGTGAAGGAATACATGTAGAGGAACGCTGGAGGGATTTCCTTGAGTTTGAATCTTCGCTGATGGATAAATATGGGAAAAACGAAACCATGCATGGATAAAAAAAGGGCGAATTAACATTCGCCCTTTTTCATTTCATATCGTTAAGTTCGACTAGAGTACAGCAAATTTTAGTTGTCCTATTTTACCGTTCTTTACAGTTTGAAGATAGAACAAACCGCTACTTACATCATCTAATTCAATCATTTGTGTACTACTAACAATTATTTGCGACACTATAACTTTTCCATTCATATCATACACGTTCAATTCTTCACCAATTTCCAAACCTGTAACCACGAATTGTCCGTTGTTTGGATTCGGCAACACTTTAACTCCATTGTAAATCAAGTTATCAATCGAAGCACAAGCCTCAACAGAAAGTGTCAATGCACTTGTTCCAACGCAACCGTTGGCATCCGTGTAAGTCGCTGTTAATGTTTGTGCACCTAATCCACCAATCGTCGGATCAAATGTTGTTCCCGAAACTCCTACTCCTGTTACGATTGTATTGGCTGGTGACACATTCAATTGAATAGTTCCATCGTTGATGCAAACCACATTGTTTACTGCTGAACTTGTGATGGATACTACCGGAAGTGCATTTACAGTAATGTAGTTGGTTAAGGTTGATGTATTTGTTCCCGCTGAGTTGGTCACCGTAAGGGTTACCGTATACGTTCCAGGAGCTGCATATGCGTGTGAAGGTGACTGATCAGTCGATGTTGTATTGTCTCCAAAGTTCCAAGCCCATGTCGTTGGTTGATTCGATGAAAGGTCATTGAATTGAACTGGGCTATTCATACACACCGAAGTGGAAGCCGTATTGAATGATGCACTCGGTGCAACAACCGGACCTGCCTCATTAAACATGATTTTAAAATCATCGAAATAAAATCCATCCCCAGTTGTTCCATTATCAGTTCCCAACTTGAAACGCACTTTGATTACTTGCCCAAGATAATCGCTAAGGCTAATCTCCTCAAGTACCCAATTCGACTGTACACCTTCGTATACAGGTTGATTGTTCGGTTGAACGCTACCGTTTGCATTGGTTCCTGGAACGGTGTAGTTCCCACATTGACCAATCCAAGTTGTTCCACCATTTGTTGACACTTGAAACTGAACGTAATCGTAATCTGCTTCAATGTTCCATTTTGCATAATACGTAATCGCTGCAGCTGATGCATTCGTCAAATCGATTGTTGGCACATAGGTGTAAGTTTTTGACGCGATGTTATTTCCGTAGTTTCCTGTTGGACTATCTGTGTATGATGTAGACGCGGAAACGAAGGTCGATGTTGTAGTTCCCCATGTTCCAGTCCAGTTGGCGTTGGTGCCTGTTTCAACTGCTTGTACAGTTAGCGCACCATAGGTTTTCACGATGGTATCTTCTTTCACCCATAGTCCATTGTCCGTTTTCAAAAGGTACTTGATTTGATCACCAAATTGAATCGAAGGATTAAGTACGTAAGATATTGCTCCCGAAGTGGTTGTCATGATAGGAACATTGTAAACGACAGGTGCTCCGACCGACTGAACATTCAACAAGGGTTCAATTGAAACAGTCACTGGTCCATTTTCACGGCCAAGGCGCTGAGCAGAGTGTGAGAAACTACCCGTTAGTGTTGCAACGGTTGATGGATCGGCATCCTTCACAACCAAATATTTACGGCTAATGTGTGCCAAAACAAGATTTGGAAAGATCATGTCTTTACATGTAGCTACAATTTCAGATGCAGGTTGCCAAAAAGCTGTTCCAACCTCTGGAGTATGGGCAAATACAGTGTCTTTTTCGGCAACACCTATGTCCATCTTGTACATATAATCATCTGAATCACCTGATGCAGGATATAGTGCTGAACTTTTTATAGCTCCATAGCCATTGTACTCAACCATATGATTCGTTTCTGCTTGGAAATAATCGTGGTGAGGGGCAAATTCGTTTGTAGTAGTTCCAATTGGGAAAAGTAAATCCTCAGCATAGGTATGTGCATTAAATGCTGTAATAAAATTATTGTTTTGCACCAACCAACGAATTGCTTGTACCTCAGGTTCTGAAAAAGCTGCTGTTCCACAGTATGTTTCGTTGCTTGTGTTTGTACTCGTTCCTGTTGTACCCCATCCATAGCTGTAATTGCGATTTAAGTCAACACCATACACACCACCACCATTGTTTCGACGATTTTTACGCCACATTCCACCTCCATTTGGATTGGTAGATTCGTTGTATAGGTATCCATCCACATTGATGCATGGAACAAAATACAATTGCATGTTGTCAAGGATATATTTGACCTCATCATTTGTAGTGTAATTCTCTAACATGTACCACATGAAGAAAATTGTCTCCATCAAGCTCATCGGTTCACGCGCATGGTGAATAGCGGTATAAAGTACTTTCGTCTCTGTACTTTCGTCTGAATTCGGATTGTCTGACATGCGCACGTGATAGATTGGTCGATTTTCGCGTGACAGGAAAGTTGAAATTGGTGCTTTCGCGGTTATTAAATTTGGATAGAGCGATGCCATTTGGTCCAATTCAGCGAGCATCTCGTTGTATTTGAGGTATCCACCCATTGTGCCTTGGTTGAAGTTTGTTGGAGTAACCGGGCTGAATCCTGTATTCGCTCCATTTCCAGTACATGTTGCGTTTTTCGGCACAGATTCACTAGGATCCGACATGTGCTCAATGTAGTAGGCTTGAACATCCTCAATAAGCACCTCATAATCGAAATTGTTTTCATTCATGATGTCAATTTCCAAATTGGAGAAATCCGAAATAAAGAAGGTTCCTTCTTTAAAAATACCATGGTCAACCGTTACACCAAGGTCACCCAAACGTTTCAGCTCTAATGCGTCTGCAAATACTTTAACTCGGGAATAAGAGGATTGAGCAAAGCTTAATGTACTTAAAACGGTAAAAAGGAGAATAATTAGTTTTTTCATTTCTGGCAAAGTTTTGTGCCAAATTACGGCTTTTTTTTATCCATTCAGCACTTGTTTTCCAATTCTCTTCAAGCAGAAACAAATTATATCAAACTAAGTCGCTAAGAAAAAAAATTAACCTTCAATTCCTCATGAGAACATGACTGAAATTCGAGAATTTGATGATTGATTTACCGAAATGTGGAATAAAGGAATATATCACTGGAAAACTCTATTTTTGATGAAAATTCTATTCCATGCCTGATAACAAAATCCCCTTTGGAAAAATCTTTTGGCCGAGTCTTTTAGCCATATTTATCATGACCATTATTGGACTTTTCATCTTTGTTTTGATCATTGGTGGAATCATTGGCAGTTTTGGTGAATTCGGGCCAAAACCTTTGTCATTGAAGAACAATACTATCTTGCACATGACATTGGATGGTAAAATTGGTGAAAAATCAAACAGCACATTTGATCCAACAAGTTTCCAAGTCAATAGAACAATTGGATTGAGCGACTTGCTTTATGGCATTGAAACAGCAAAAAATGACGACAAGGTTAAAGGCATCTTTTTAGAGGTTGGCGACTTAAATTGTGGTTATGCCAGTACCCGAGAAATCCGTGAAGCACTTTTGGATTTTAAAGAATCTGGTAAATTTATCGTGGCATACAATGCTGGGGAAGTCATTACACAAAAAGAATATTATCTCAGTTCTATTGCCAACGAAACCTATGCATTCCCTTCCTCAGCGATGGAGTTTTTTGGACTTGGTGCTGAACTAACATTTTTCAAGAATACTTTGGATAAGTTGGACGTTGAGGTAGAAATTATCCGTGGTAGTAACAATGATTTTAAGAGTGCAGTGGAACCATTTTTCCGCACAGAAATGAGTGATTCAAGTCGTGTTCAAATTGAGCGCTACTTAACTTCCATGTGGGAAGATATCCGTTTGGACATCTCCAAAGAAAGAAATGTCTCCGTTTCAAAGCTCAATAACATTGCTGAAACGGCAGTCATTCGAAGAGCAAATGACGCTGTCAAACTCAAGTTGATCGATGGAGTGATGTACCGGGATGAGGTGATTGATTTAATTTCCAGAAAAATCGGTCTGGAAGAGGATGAAGAACCAGAATTTCAAGCATTCGAAAAATATGCCCGTAAAAAATTCTATTCAGAGCAAACATTAACAAAAAACGATGATCCAAACATTGCTGTTATATTGGCGGAAGGCGATATTTCAACCGATGGCGATGGTTTGACCTCCAAAGAAATCTGTAAACTCTTCCAAGAAGTGCGCAAGAACAGAACAATTAAAACCGTTGTTTTCCGGGTAAACAGCCCTGGAGGTAGTGCATTGGCAAGTGATGAAATTTGGCGCGAGGTTGTACTCACCAACAAATCGAAAAAGGTGATCGTTTCCATGGGAGACGTTGCGGCATCAGGAGGTTATTATATTGCGGCACCGGGAACAACAATTTTTGCTGAGCCTACAACAATTACAGGTTCAATTGGTGTTTTTGGCATGATTCCATATATTGGAAAAATGCTTGAGAACAAGTTGGGTATCACCTTCGATCGCGCAGGAACGAACACGCATTCCATCATGTCTTTAATGAAAAAATTGACGCCAGAAGAGTTGAAAATGATTCAAGAAGAAGTGGATTATACCTACATGGAATTTCTCAATCGTGTTGCTGTAGGTCGTAAATTATCTGTTGATCAAGTAAATACCATAGCGCGTGGGCGAGTATGGACAGGGAGGGATGCACTCGAAATTGGACTTATTGATCGCCTTGGAGGATTGCGTGATGCCATTCAATATGCGTCGAAGAAAGCTGGGATAACAGACAAAAGAGTCCTTTACTACCCATTGAAAGAGGAAGACATGTGGCAAGAATTGTTGGAGGATTTTGAAGAAGAAAATGGAGGTATGGTGAAGGCGAAACAAAAATTACCTGAAGTCCTTACATCATCATATGAGTCATTACTTCGAATGAGCAACCGATTTGGTATTCAAATGTGTCTGCCCTACGAAATCAGCATTCATTAGCCGTTATTGCGACGACGATAGTTGTGCTTCTTGCGTGTCCACTTGTATTGTCGCTTATTGCTAAAATTGCTTTTATATACTGGCTTCATGCGATAAACAATCCCGATGGTATGTTGGATATAATCTGTGTTTGATGCCCAAATGTCACTAACCAGTCCAATTTTCCCACAAGTCTGTAAACGAAATCCCCAGTGTTTTGAAAACCATAGATTTGCACCCAAAGTCAAACTAGTCATTGGTGTAAGCGGAGTCAACATAGTTTGGCGATAGGTCATCCCAATACCAACAGCAAGATACATGTCTAACCAATCCGCATAATAGGCCATACGAGGTAAGAAACTGTATTTGATGGATAAATCCGCTGCGGCAAAGATACCCTTTACCCCAGTTGAATCATTGATTAACTTATTGGTTGAATAACTATTGTAAGAAATGGCACCATCTATACTCCAACCTTTCTTGAAATACTTGTCGATGGATAAGGTTGTTGGATAATAGAGGTAATTCCAAGAATTTTGGTAGTCAAGCAAATTAGAAAATGCCAAACCATCATCATCTATGACATTCCAACCAAGTCCAAACATCCATTTATATGGATCATTTTTTCGCCGAAGGTATTGCGACTGAGCATTCGCAGTACCTATCCATCCACACAGGCAAAATAGAATGAGAGGCAGTGCAAATTTCTTATGAATCAATCTCGACATAACTTCTTGGTCACAATGATATAATAATTACAAAGGTACGCAACTCCATCAAAAAAAGAAGCCCTCGAAAAATCGAGGGCTTCACACAAAAACATTAATTTATTTTGAAGCTAGCTCAACGAAGTCGTCGTAAGAAATTTCTTTCTCCAACAATTTCACTGTGCTTTTGAAATAATCAGTTAATTTCTGTTCAGCGAGCATATCGTAAATTCTGTTTGCTTCTTCTTTGTTACCAAGCACTTGCAATGCAGATTTTGTCAATTCGCTATCGTCTGGTGCAGGTATTCCATATTGCGCATAGTTGCTCACCAACAAACCTTTCGTGAACTCAATCACCTCTTGGTTATCCAACTTAATTTCATTGTTTTTGAAAATGCTTGTTTGAATCAATTGCCATTTCAAGCTTTTCGCATAACCGTCATACTCAGCATCAAGTTGCTCATCAGAGATTGGCTTTTCATTTGACAATTTAATCCATCTTTTCAAGAATGCATCAGGTAAGCTAATTGCTGTTTTTTCCAACAACTCATCATAGATTGTGCGCGTCAATAAACGATCTGAATCGTTTGCAAACATATTACTCAAATCAGCCGCAATACGTTCTTTCAATTCTTTTTCAGATGAGATAGCACCTTCACCAAAGAGGCGATCAAACAATTCTTGATTGAGTTCGGCCGCTTCCATGTGCTTGATCTCGTTAATTGTCATTTGGAACTTATCAGAGATCGTTTCCAACGCTGACTCTTGTATTCCAAGCATTGATGCAGTATCATTTCCGCCTCTAGAAACATGAGTTGGGTTAACAACTACCTTGTCTCCAATTGCTTTACCGACGAGTGATTGTTTGGCTTCGTCATTTTTAACAAACTCCATTGATATCGTGGAAGAATGAAGAATTCCTCCTTCTTTGATTTCGCCTTCCTCATTCAATTCAACGAATTGAGCAAGAATCATATCCTTTTCACCAACGGTATCTGCAGAAATCAATTTTCCGTAACGACGCGTAAGGTCCTCCAATTGTTTTGAAATCAACGCATCATCAATTTTTACCTTGACATGGTCGAATTTACTTTTTGACGAAAGTGGTAGATCAAACTGTGGGCTCAAACCGATTTCAAACTCAAACGTAAAATTTTCTGGCTTTTCAAAGTTTCCATCAACCTCACTGTTTGCCTTAGGAATTGGATTGCCAAGAATATCAATTTTATTTTCAGCGATGAACTGATACAAACCGTCGTTAACGATTTTATTCAATTCGTCAGCAAGAACACCTTTACCGTATTGCTTTTGAACGATTCCGAATGGCACATGACCTGGACGGAAACCTGGAATTTTTGCCGTTTTACGGTATTTTTCCAATGTCGCTTTTACTTTGTCCTGATAATCTCCAGGTACGACTTCAACTTTCAATAATGCATTCAATGCATCAACATCTTGACGAGTTACGTTCATTTTAAATTCAATTATAGCTTAAACAAAAAAGGTCCCGTTTATCAACGAGACCATTTTCAGTGCGGATGGAGGGACTCGAACCCGCACACCTCTCGGCACCAGATCCTAAGTCTGGCGTGTCTACCAATTTCACCACATCCGCAAATTTATTTCAAATAAGGTGGCCCGTATGACCTTCCTACCCTTCCGGGTTGGCAAAGATAATAGTTTTATTTAGAGAATGAAAAAGGAAAGCAGGAAAAAAATAAATTTCAGGTAAACTGTATGTTTTTTTGTGGAAAAGTCGTGATAACTGAATTCCAAAAACAACGCTCTTCGGTGTAAATTTGTGTTCAACTTTTCAGTTATGATTACTCTTGACCCGAAAACGCTTCCTGTACCAAAAGTCCATCAATATCTCCTAGGTGCCATTGGTCCTAGACCGATTGCGTTTGCTTCGACTATTGACGCTGAAGGGAATCATAATCTTGCGCCATTCAGTTTTTTCAATGTGTTTAGCGCCAACCCACCGATACTCATTTTCTCTCCGGCTCGTGCTGGACGAAGCAATAAGACAAAGGACACCTACAACAATGTAAAAGTGATTCCTGAAGTGGTCATCAATGTAGTCAATTTTGACATGGTACATCAGATGAGCTTGGCAAGCTCCCCCTATCCTGCTGGAACGAGTGAATTCACAAAGTCAGGATTTACAGCACTTGAATCGGAAACGATCAAGCCGATGCGCGTTGCAGAGGCACCAGTTCAGTTTGAGTGCAAGGTAAACCAGGTCATTGAATTAGGTACAGAAGGAGGCGCTGGAAACTTGGTCATCTGCGAGGTAACACGTATTCATATCCGTGAAGAAGTCTTAGATGCTGACGGCATGATTGATCAGAAAAAAATTGATTTGGTCGCGCGCATGGGTGGCAACTGGTATTGTCGAGCTGATGAAAATTCAATGTTTGAAATTACAAAACCAATCACAACATGTGGGATTGGTTTTGATCTTTTGCCCTCAGATATTCTTGCAAGTACCGTATTATCGCGAAATGATCTCGGTCAACTTGCAGGTATAGATGCGCTTCCAGACGAAACAGATGTAAATGAATACAAATTGTTAGAACTTAGCGAATTGTTCGTATCTTTAGAAGACGACGCTAATGCGCTCGAAAATGCGCTGCATAAACGTGCAAAATCATTACTAAGTGAAAACAAATTGAACGAAGCGTGGATGACGCTTTTGGCCTTTAATAATGGATAAAACAATAACAATTAAAATAAATCAACATGTTTAAACTCACGGGATCCGTAAAAATGGTGGGCAATACCGTTCAAGTATCGGAAAAATTTTCAAAACGCGAATTTGTAGTCACTGATGCTTCGGGAATGTATCCGCAGGACATTATGTTTCAAGCAACTCAAGATAAATGTGCTTTACTTGATGGTTACAGAACAGGAGAACAAGTAGAAGTTTCATTTAATCTACGTGGTCGCGAATGGACAAGTCCAGCAGGTGAAGTGAAATATTTCAATACACTTGAAGCGTGGCGAATTGAACGATCAAATCAAGGTGCGCCTGTAGGATCTGGAGAAATGGCCCCTGTGAATTTGAATCCAATTGTTGCTCCTACGGCAGCAGCGCCAGAAGCTATCGGAAATAGCGGTGCAGATGACGATCTTCCTTTTTAAATGAAATAGATAAGAAATATACGAAAGCCGGTGCTCCCGGCTTTTTTTTGTGATAAAAAACGTAATTGTATTTTCTCCTATAGAATATTGATATACCCCGTAGCATCAATATAAACTTGAGAATTGTACTTGCGGTAGCGGATTTTATACAGATAGGTCCCTGAATTAAACACCGGTACCTCCTGTTTTTTCTTGCCCGTTTTGGCATTTAAATCTAGATTGAAAGGTGACATGAAAGTCTTCGCTTCGTATGCCAACTCACCCCAACGCGAGTAGATCTGAATCGAAAATTCAGCTAAATCACACGCACATCCAATCACCAATTTGTCGCCATTGGCCTTAGAAAGGGATGATGGAATGGTCAAGCAAGTATCCTTTTGCTGTGCTGACGCATAGAATCCAACAAAGAAAATACACAAAGAAAGAAAAAGTCTCATCTTTTTTTTTCAAAAATAAGGATAAACCGAATTCACACGAAACATAGGGACTATCTTTGCGCCCTTAAAGTAGAACTTATGATTTCAGTTGACGGTATAGCTGTTGAGTTTAGTGGAAAAACCCTATTTAGTGATGTTAGCTTCGTGATTAACGATACAGACAAAATTGCTTTGATGGGTAAAAATGGAGCTGGTAAATCAACGCTTCTAAAAATTCTTGCCGGTCAAAATAAACCAACGAAAGGCGGTGTTTCTTCACCTAAAGGTACCGTCATCGCCTACTTGCCTCAGCACTTACTCACTGCAGATGATTGCACCGTTTTTGAAGAAACATCAAAAGCTTTTCAAGAAATTTTCGCCATGAAGGCAGAGATGGATGAAATCAATCACCAACTCACGGTGCGCACCGACTATGATTCCGATGACTACATGAAACTCATCGAACAAGTATCAGAACTGAGCGAAAAATATTACTCGATTGAAGAAATCAATTACGATGGCGAAGTTGAAAAAACGTTGAAAGGCCTTGGGTTTGAGCGGGAAGACTTCGAACGCCCAACTTCAGAATTTAGTGGTGGATGGCGAATGCGTATTGAGTTGGCTAAAATCTTGTTGCGTAAGCCGGACCTCATCCTACTCGATGAGCCTACTAATCACTTAGATATCGAATCCATTCAATGGCTTGAGAACTTCCTCACGGAACAGGCCAAAGCCGTGGTTGTCATTTCTCACGACCGCGCATTTGTCGATAACATCACCACGCGAACCATCGAAGTGACGATGGGAAGAATTTACGACTACAAGGCGAAGTACTCCCATTATCTCGAATTGCGTAAAGAACGCCGTGAACAACAGCAAAAACAATACGATGAGCAGCAGAAGTTCATTGCTGAAACAACAGAATTCATCGAACGATTTAAGGGAACATATTCAAAAACCTTACAAGTTCAATCGCGCGTAAAGATGCTCGAAAAGCTCGATATCATTGAAGTAGACGAAGTAGACACCTCTGCTTTGCGCCTACGCTTCCCTCCCGCTCCACGATCTGGAAACTACCCGGTGATCGTAGAAGATTTGAGTAAGTCGTATGGTGACCATGTGGTTTTCAATAATGCGGCTATGACCATTGAACGTGGACAGAAATTGGCGTTTGTAGGAAAGAATGGTGAAGGAAAATCAACCATGATCAAAGCCATCATGAACGAAATTGACTTTACAGGAAATCTTCAACTCGGACACAACGTCAAGATTGGCTATTTCGCACAAAATCAAGCAGCACTGCTCGACGAAGAACTATCCATCTTCGAAACCATAGACTACATCGCCGTTGGGGATATTCGCACGAAGATCAAAGATATTTTAGGTGCGTTCATGTTCGGTGGAGAAACAAGCGCCAAGAAAGTAAAGGTGCTATCTGGTGGAGAACGCACTCGATTGGCTATGATTAAACTGCTTCTCGAACCTGTTAATTTGTTGATTCTCGATGAGCCAACAAATCACCTTGACATGAAGACAAAAGATATTATCAAAGATGCCTTACGCAATTTTGACGGCACCTTAATCATCGTTTCTCACGACCGTGACTTCTTGGATGGTCTCGTTACTAAAGTTTTTGAGTTCGGTCAAAAGCGTGTCAAGGAACATTTCGAAGACATCAAAGGATTCCTAGAAAAGAAAAAAATGGAATCACTTCGAGAGATTGAAAAGTAAGTTTCACTAAAAATTACGACTCAATTTTCTCCCTTTCCAATTCGGTTTGAACCAATACATCATACTCAAAATAAGTAGGGTGTAGAATGGAAAGAGAAACTCATACAATGGAATAAACAGCCAGGAGGCTAAGCGTTGTATTCGACGGAAATAAGGAAAGAATAACAGCATGTCCATCCCTGTTTTTAATCCAAAAACCAACCAAAATGAACCCCATTCGTTCTCAATTCCTTTCGCTACAAGCAAGCCTACGAAAAAGAAGGTCAATACCGCTTGAATAATCGCCAAGGTAGTACTTAAGTGATCTTTCACATCACCCGTCTTTGCCAACCATCTTAGGCGTTGATGAATAAATTCACTGAATGACTGTGGGGTCTCCGTTTGAATCGCAAGATTTGGATCTGTCACCAAACGAACATCTGCTCCGCTTTCTCTAAAGTCCCTCAAAAGATAGATGTCATCACCACTTGGCATGTGTGCATGACGTTCAAATTGATCAAATTGATCAAATGCTGCTCGTCGATAAAGTAAGTTTGCGCCACTTGCCATTATCGGTCGCTTCCATCCTGCCAAGCCACAATTTGCCGCATTCACAAGAATCAAATCCACTTCATAAAGATGTTCGTGCCAGCGTTTGGCCACCATTACGGCAGGCAGCACATACATGTCCGCTTCTTCCAAATTGGAAAGTGCCGAAAAATAATCGTTTTTGAAGCGCACATCAGCATCCATCGATAATAGCCATTGTCCGCGACTTTCATGTATTCCACGCCGAATCGCAACCTTTTTGCCTTCTTCGATATCGTTCAATTCAATGATTAACGAATGTTCACTTTGTATTTTTTTCTCAATGTGCTGCGCGGATCCGTCATCAGAATGGTCATCTACGAAAATAAATTCCATTGGATCTTCCGTTGCATTCTGAATGGAATCAAGCAATGGGCCTAAACGAGCGGCTTCATTTCGAAAAGGAATAATAACAGATACCTGATCATTCGAAATCTTTTTGGAACCCTTTTCATATTGTCTTTCCTTGCGTCGTTGAAGATAATATCCCAACCCAATGATTGCTGTCATTATGCCCCCATACATCACAAAAAAAAGTACTTCAATCATTGCTTTGCCCGTTTTAAAAAGATCAAAGAAAGAACTGTTGGGACAAACAAGTTCATTACCCAAATGGAAAATGCCGAGAGTACAACGGACAGTTCATCCATTCCCGCAGCTACAAAAACCCAAACTGCTATAGATTCACGCACACCGAGTTTCCCAAGAAGCAAAGATGGAGCGAGTGTAATCCAAAAGTAAAATTGCCAAATCCAAAATATACTTTTTACATTGATATCAATACCAAAAGCATAAAGTACACAGGCAAATTGCAGTGTAAAGACGACATGACGCATCAAGGCCAAGATCAACATGCGAAGGCGTATATCCTTGTTTTTTGACAAAATTGTAAGCAGTCTTTCTACAAACGTTCGCTTGCGAATAAACTTAAGTAACCATTCGAGCCTAAAATAAAAAAACAGAGAGGCCATCGACACCGTACTGATGATGATGAAGGTCAGAGCCCCTAAGCCATTCGTGAATGGCATTTTCTGAAGTAAAATGATACCCAAAGCTCCGACCAACATGGTAATAACGAACTGAGACATACTTCCGATGAAGGTCAGCAGGGTAAGCTGGATTCTATATTTACGCTCAAAATAAAGCACTCTACCGATGAAGTTTCCAAGCAGGTTTGGCGTGAGCATTCCGGTAATCATCCCAGCCAAGAAGCTGTGAAAGTTGGTTGATGTTTCACTTTTAATGTCAGCGCATTCCAGCGACAAGGTCCATTTCCTCCATTCTGTCCACCAATTCAATGGCATCAGTAAAAACCCGAGGATGAAAAAAGCCGGATGCTTGACCCCTATTTCTTGTTGATTCCAATCCTGGTTTTGAAAGCGTTGAATCAAGAAATAAAGCAGCACAACAAGCGCAAGCAATTTAAGTAAATTGAAGATTGTCCGCCTATTTTTTATAGCTTTATACAACGAAGAAATTTTGAATGGTTGAAGATAAGATTATTCTCGGAATTGACCCCGGAACCACGATTATGGGATATGGACTTATTCATGTGCAGAAAAATCAATTGACCATGCTCAACTTCGGTATTGTTCAACTCAGCAAGCTGCCCACGCATCCTGATAAACTCAAGCGCATCTTCGACCGTCTTTCTGGAATCATTCAGGAATACAAGCCAGATGAACTAGCGATTGAAGCTCCATTCTTTGGTAAAAATGTGCAATCCATGTTGAAACTAGGTCGTGCCCAGGGTGTGGCGATCGCAGCAGGTTTAAGCCACAACATTCCTTTTGAAGAATATTCGCCGAAACGCGTAAAACAGGCCATTACGGGAAGTGGCAGCGCTTCGAAAGAGCAAGTTGCTGCCATGCTGCAAAAGCTTCTCAAATTTGAAGAAATGCCCAAATACTTGGATGCAACAGATGGTCTAGCTGTGGCGGTATGTCATCATTTTTCTAAAGGCATTGGCGAACACAACAAGTCCAAAGGTGGGGGATGGGATTCATTCTTACGCCAAAATCCAGACCGTAAAAAAGAATAAGATGGGTGGGGAACAACGATCTGGTGTTGTGTTTTGGCCCCTTATATCAATCGGCGGAATCCTATTATTTGTCGTGTTCTTTCTTATCGCTGCAGCACATTATCCAGGAGGATCTAATGTAAATATGTATGCCAAAGGATTTAGTTGGATGAACAATTATTGGTGTGAGTTATTGGGTGAAAATGCGAAAAATGGATTGAGAAACCTTGCTAGACCCTATGCCATGACGGGAATGATCCTCCTATCGATTTCTGTATCTGTATTTTGGTGGAACATTCCAACAATTGTATTTGAAAAAAGCCGACTGATTCGAGGTGTCATGCGATATTGTGGTATGTTATCTATGTTCTTCTCTGCATTGATTTTCACCGATTGGCACGACGGAATTATCTATGCTGCGGTTATCTCTGGCGCAGTTTCATTCACACTTCTATTCTATGAGTTGTTTCGCAATAAGCGTGACTTTTTATCGTATTATGGTATAGTGTGCCTTGGCTTCATTTTCATGAATTGCATTATTTACATCAGTAATTTCGGCATTGAATACCTACCCTTGATTCAAAAGATCACTTTCGCCATCACCTTGAGTTGGATCATCCTTGTAATTTTACATTTGAAAAAGCACACTTATCCGTCATGATGAAGAAGCGCAAACCCAATAAGAATATACTTTCAACCAAAGACTTTACTCTTCGGATGATTAAATTTTTCTTGATTTCAATGAGTTTTATGGCTGTATCATTGCTCATTGGCATTCTTGGGTATCGCCACTATGCCAATCTTTCGTGGATTGATAGTTTTTAAAATGCCTCGATGATTCTTACTGGCATGGGACCAGGCAGTACATTAACGACCACAGGAGGTAAGGTTTTTTCATCGCTCTATGCCTTGTTTAGCGGCATCGTATTTTTGACGACAGCGGCGATTTTCATTTCTCCAATTGCCCACCGACTATTGCACATTCTACATGTAGATGAAGACGATGCAACCTCAGAGAATTAGAGATTTATCTATATGATTTTTCGATTTAAAGAGCTTTTATTTAAACGAAAACGCCGATTTCACATTTTTTTTCACTTCCATTACCTCCTTTTCGATCCACTCAGGAAAGTCGAGAAGTACTTGATCATTTAAAGGCAGCCATTTGGATGCACTCATGGAATAATCCGGTGCGTCGCCAAAAAGCACATCCACGCGCATGCTTATCCATTGGTGCCAAGATGTTGGTTGAAAACGAACGAATCGTGTCAATTTAGGCGCGTCAAAAAGGAATTCGGAAAGACTATCTCGGTCAAAATTGGCAATGATATCTTCACCAACACAATCCCAGTTTTTACCATCACTTGAAATCAGCAGACGGTATGACTTCACCCATTGATCACTATTGTATCTGCCTTGCGTACAAACGCCCCATGTTGTTTTAACTTCACCTAAATCTATTTGTATCCATTGATTTTCATCACATTTCTTACTTGACCAGTTGGCGTACTTCGGCTCACAATTCAACCGTCCTAATTTTGCTGAATGATTTTTGTTGTAATCACTCGATGAGGAATAGGCGTCATCATTCATTACTTCTCGTCCCCATTGTGCGTCCGCGAGCTCAGGTTTATTTCCATTTTCCCTCAACTCCCAACCATCATGCTCAGATACAAAACGTTGAAAATCGTTGGCCAATTCAGGTCCCTTTTTTACACTTGCCATTTTCATGGTTAAACCAATTGTAAGGGAAGTTGGGTCTGTTACATTAAGCCCCCAACCTATCCAGTGATATCCTTGTTTTTTATTCGAAGCAGCAACATAATCGAGGTAATAAAGTCCTTTTGCATTCTCACGCTCAACTTTTATAGCATTTGAAAAAGTATTTTTCAATTCAGAATTTAACACGTTATCCATGACCTCATCCACTCTAGCCTGAATGCTGTTGAAGTTATCCAAAACAGGTGTCAGACCTAAATAATCGAGATAATTCCTAGAGGTCAATAGTGAAAATTCAGAAATGAAAAGCTCTGCGATATGGGCTAATTGCGTTTCTATTTCTTCTGAACTAACTGATTTTCTGTACACTAGGTGTCCAGGCCGGTAGTTTCGTTCAAAATCGGTGTTTGAAAAATGAAATTTCTGAAGGACATCATCGATAGACGAGTGATAGTCATTGGTTCGTCCTGCACTACTTAGTGTTAAGTGCAGATAGACCTCATTCGTGATGTAATCCGCAATGAAATCGTAAGACAGTCGAACGATGTACCCATCCACTGTTGAAACAACCCTATAGCACATTTTTCCACCTTGAGGGGTGCCTGCTATATCTTTTGTCACCTTACCAGACGGCTTAAAATAGCGCTCTACAACAGTTTCAATTTCATTTAAACATGAACGAATTGCCGCCTCATTGTTTGCCAGTGGATCAATAATATCAATTAAGCTATTTTCATAATCCTGAATAATTTCAGGGATCAGTACATTGAATAAATTGAACGTAATATCGAAGGACTCAACGATTAATTCTGGGTTGAGAGTGGTTTGTTGCACGTCAAAAATGAACTGAATTTGTTCAAATCCATAATCGAAATGAAAGGTCCACGGGTATTTTTCCATCATTTCTCCAATGGACGCATAACTTCCATTTCCATTGCTATTCCAGAGAACAAGATTCTTGTATTTTCTGAATTCCTTATCATACTTAAGTAAAAAGGAAAACAAGTTTCTTCGGCTTATGGAAAGTAACAATCCATAATGCGCAATCGATTTTTGGTCTTTCCAATCGGGTAAAAAGCCTACTGCCATGGAACCAGACCCATAGAGAGAAAGATGAAGTGAAAGCGCCGCTTTTGTGATCGCATTTTTAGGAAAGATGCTACACCATGCATAGCTCGCCATATTTCCAATTTGCCATTGATTTTGCTTTGTCCCCCACTCTAATCCGCCTTCTGTTTGTAATGTCTTTAATCTCAACTTGACAAATTGCTCCAAACTTGTAAAAGCAAACTTGTGCCAATACTCTTTTGATGAAACCGCAGATGAATCACCAACTATCTTGTAATTACTCGTGGCTCCGCCATGATTTAAACGCTCCATGCTCATAATCCAAGTGCGCGCAATCGTTAAGGAATGAAAGGCTGACAATTCTTCTTTCGAAAACGAAACCGTTTCAGATTTTCTTGCTTCCAAGGGATCCACTCCCAACGCATAGGCCCTTGAATCGACGATTTTATCAAATTCATTGGGATGAACCCCATATTGTTCCCCCATTAATTTTAGCACCAATTCATTGAACGTCTTGTTTCGAATTGCACTATCAATAGCCTCGATAAATCGTGTGTCAATCTCTGGAAATGGATCTTCTATCCCTAGTTCATTTGCCGTTTCGAGTATAATTTCTTTGACCTGATCTGAGTTCAATCCCAACTTTGTTCTGGATACCGACTCAAGGAATCGAAATTCCTCCATGCTGATCTGTTTGTCCTCCAAAGCAACAATGACGTGCTCTTTAAATTCGGAGAGTGAGGTCATTTTTCTCAGTTCCTCTTGCTCCAATTTGATGCGTTCAACCGCCATTGGGTCTGGTTGAAGCAACACCTTCCAATCTGCAGGCAACAAATGTTCGTTGGAATTCAAGAGTACTCGAACACCTTCAGGCAATTCAAGATTTACGTTGATCCGCTTTGACAAATCACCGTCTTCAACATTGAGCACAATGACATTCTTATCGTTCTCTGAAACGATGTATTGATCGTAATCCCACAGCGGATTGAGTTGATCTAGCACGCCTTGTATGGCCAATTCTAAGGGCTCCAAAATGAAGCGGTAACAATCGTCCGTGAAAGGCCAATTGATGGTTTTCCCTTTCACCTCGTAAATGGGATGCGCAATTTTATTTCGAAGTTCGACGAACTTGCCAAAAAACTGATTTAAATTACACTTCTTTAAAGTCACTCCCTTCCTTGCCTGAATACATCTTTCATAAAGATTGTCCTTGTCACCCGACTCTACAACTTTCTTTAAAATATCTATACAGGCTATGAAATTTGACAAGACTTCATTGTTCTCTTCTTTGCGAATGAGATCATCCAACAAAGATGGCTTTTGAATTTCTGCTAAATGTTGGCTGGTATTTCTTACCCACCCCACATAGGTTCCAACTGAAAGTGATTTCTTGCTATTTATTATCTCCTTCTCGAGAGTCATCAAATGCGTCCCCGACTCCTTGTACTCGGCAAGAACAAACGAACAGACATGCATGATGAGGCTTTCACCGAGGTGCAATAAATACCTTTGACGTGCTTCATAGAACTTCGCTTTGGCAATATCATCGAGTGACTTAATGAACGATTGTGGGAGTCTAGACATGTGATTTTGTTAAAAATGTGAATTTTCAATTTGCCCCTTAAAATAACCATATTTCATCAATCTGCCGATTAAAAAGCAAGAAGAACAAAACTTGAAATAAAATGCAATGACTATTATGACACAATCGCTGCTTTCTCTATCACCGCAGCCTTAAATTCCTCAGAGACATTAAATTGACTAAATGCCTCATCAACTGCTTCAGGCAAGAGTCCTTTCAAAGGTTGTAACATGTCAACTTCTGCCAATTCCTTCATTGCAGGAAAACGATAGAAGCTCTCATTGCCATTATCATCACAGCGATAGGTAAAAACCCAACGGATATTAGCCTTACTTCTCCACTCATTTTCAGGCTCTTCCTTTTCGTTGTAGGTATAAAACCAATCTGAGATTTTCAACTGAGCATAAGCCACTTGTGCTTCATCCAATCCATCGATGATAATCGCAAGATTGCCTGAAGAATTTTTTCCATGGATATTCAATTGTTCATCCAATAAGGCCTGAAAGAAATGAATGACATCGGTATATTTTGAAGGTAAGCGATCAAGTTTTCGCTGTATTGTTTCATCTGAACGTTCCCAATACTGATTCCCACTGCCTTGCAGAATCAAATGGTACAATGT
>Ga0315908_10000868_pt1 | contig 23271 bp, 26 predicted proteins | sample LakEriMetagenome_12_FD_203520 | JGI IMG/M metagenome (GOLD analysis project Ga0315908, IMG submission 203520) | Freshwater fungal communities from buoy surface, Lake Erie, Ohio, United States - Buoy 4 MA124 | ecosystem: Environmental > Aquatic > Freshwater > Lake > Lake biofilm | place: USA...
CAGGCCAATGGACATGGCCAGTTTGAATTATGTAGTTTACAATCACTTTCCGAAAGACTTTATTTCCGGAGAGCAAGTGGTTACTGAATTTAAGGCTTACGAGAGAAATGACATTTCACTGTTCAAACACAAATAATTCCTTATTTGTGAAAATATTTTTGGAATTATCGAATTGGCTGTATTATCTTTGCAAAAATTAAAACACTAAAAAAATGAACGCAGCAACACAGATTCTTTCTCAATTAGGCGGTAACAAATTTATTGCCATGACAAGTGCAACTTGTTTCTCTGATAACAACGGAAACACGCTTGTAACAAAGTTCAAAGGTTCAAGGATTGCAAACATTATGTATGTAACTTTGAATAGCATGGATACTTACGATGTTCGCATCTGCAAGTATAGAGGCCTTGATGTAAAGCCGGTATCTACTCTTTCAGGAGTTTATTCCGATATGCTAAAATCAATATTCGAAGAAACAACAGGACTTAGAACTTCACTTTAGTTTTCACCGGGGCTTCGGCCCCTTTATTTCTAAAACAAATGGATAATCAAATTTTCAAAAATGACTTGCTGGCAGTCGGTGAGTACACAGTTGACGGCCTCGGATTCACTCACTTTTATGTGGACATTGCCGGCACATTAGACATGGTTCAGAGGTTTGTAAAGAGCTATGGCGGTAATATCGAGGTTAAGTACGGCAAGCTTACTTACCGGATGCTGCGCAAAGACTTTGCGCTGATGATTAAGGTTGCAGACCTGAGTGAAGAAAAGCTGAAGGAACTTGCATTGCGGTTCCCGGAAGAGGTAAAGTTTGAAAAAGGAACCGAAATAACACTATGAGCGAATCAGCGGAAAAATACGGCAACGGGGCTGAAAAGCGGCCCCTGACGGCAGTGGAGTGGCTTGAAGATGTGTACAACAAACAAGGGCGCATATTGCCACAACAATTTGAACAAGCTAAAGTAATGCATAAGGAGGAGATAATGGATGCCGTTGATTCATGGGTTGTAAATGGAAATATAAAAGGTGAACAATACTACAACGAAACATTTGGCAAGCCATGACCCTTTCCGAAGCACTTGAAATCCTGATTCAGCATCAAAAATGGCGGCAAGGTCTGACAAACGAAATGCCATACACCCCTTACCAATTAACTGCGGCATTGGATGTGGCCATTGCCGAACTAAGGAAGAATCTTTAAATCCTGAATGCTATGAAAAGAAAAGATATAACCTTTGAGAATTTCGAGCAACTTTTTCGGGCATTGGTGATGGACAAGCAAGTTGATGTACCAGCACGAAAAGATGACCCGTATGGGTTTTACTACAATGCCAGCAGCCAGTTAATAGAAATGCAGTTTGTCGCATTCCTAAGAACCCACATGGGATTGCCCGAATTTCCGATGCGTCCGAATATACAATCCGAACTTGTCAAATATTCTGAAGAAGATATTGAACTTTTAAAAGAAGCGAAAAAAAGAGGATTGGTGAAAAAGTCTCGTTATGAAATACAATGCGAAGCGTATGAAAAGGAGTATTCCAAAATGCTTACAAAGTCAAATTTGATTGCATTTGTAAGGCAACAAAAAAAAGATGCCAAAGCTTACCAAGATGAGATGATTCAAAGCTGGAATTCGGCAGAAACCGAACCGCCGTCCGCTGAAAAAAAGAAAAAGCCAAAAGCAAGCAAGCGAAAAAAAACCTAACCCTGCAATTCCTTATCCATTCCCGAAGAAAGCCCCTCCCAAAAAGAGGGGTTTTTTTACGACCTTACTCCGACTGACTGGATGTATTGCGCATCTCCGCAACTGAAACACATATCTTCACCAGATAGGTTCACCGACTTTGCCCATGTTTTCAATGCCTTTTCCTTCATGCCCCGGAAAGTAACCATAGTCCGTTCGGTTTGCTCCGGGTTAAATGTCGCATGGAAGTTCTGGTTGAATCCTGCCAACTTATTGAGAAGGATTTGTTCAGCCAAAGCATAGGCAATAAACATTTTTAAGTGCTCCCGATTGGCGCAAATAAAGGATTCGGTTGAGCAGATCAGTTCGAGGTTAAACATCACCCCGGACTGATTGAAGTCAGTCTTTATCTTATCCGGCAAAGCCACATTTAGCGGCATGGTTACCGGGTAGATGGTCCAATCCTGATAATTCCAGTAATGATTCGGCCCTCTGTTTGCACAGGCGCAATCGGATACACCCCACTCTGATAAATCCGACAACCAAGGGTTTTTAATCGTTGGCACATCGGTCGTGTCGATGGCTAAAAAGACATTCAATCCGTCAAATTGCAAGTCAATTACCTGGTTAATTGCAACCTCGGAAAAGCCCGATGGCACTGTTATGGTGGTTTCATAAAGCACTGACCAATCAAAAGTGCTGAATATCTTTAATGGCACATATTGCGCTGCTGCGCCTGAATTGTAGATCCAAACTGAATTTACCCGCATTTGCAGGTACTTCGACCCAAAAGCCGAAACCCAAATGCCCTTGTATTTCGCTTCGGCAGGTGTCGGTTGGATGACCTGCTGAGTAAAAACCGTTGGCCGTTTGGTGAAGAACAAACTTTGGTCCATTGTTGCCTCTGCAATCTCATACAGAGAAGCCCGGACCTGAGACTTGATTTGTTCCAATACAACCCTCTGCACCGATTCGTACATTTGAATAAATGAAGGTTGGTCTTGCGTTGCAATGGCATTTAGAAACTCATTGCTCATGCCGGGAAGGTCGTTGATGTAAAGACCGCTGAGTGGCTGTTGAGCGTTGCAGCTTTTCAGGCCGATATAGTTTGTTAAGCAATTCATGGTTCGCAAATTTACTTTGTTCTTGAAAACTTTTTGGCTTTACTTTTCACGGACTTTTTGCCCACGCATCCCCATGCCTGCCGGGATAGGTCATTCGGGCAAGGTGGTTTGGCGCATTTCTTTATGCCGGATGACCTTGCGCAATAGTTATCACCCTTGGGAGTACCGGGTGCAATCGAAAAACCCTTTGCCCCGAATTTAATCGTCCGGTTCCCGACTTTCTTTTGGAATTTCTTTTCGGCCATTTTATTTCTTGTTTTTCTTATTATTTATTTTCTCGCTTTTTTTGCATCATATATTGTGCTTTTGTCGCTGGAAATAAATTGTGACGGCAAGAATAACCACCTAATTTATTAAATATCGTCTGCTTATCGGTTCCGACCATTTTCCCGTTCCAACTCTGATTGGCCCAACTTTCAACTTCCGATTTCTTAAATATCCGGCCTGCCTTATCCCGGCAGAATGGCCTTGTGGTTTTGATGACCGTTCCCGAATAAATGAAATACGAAATGTTCAGGTCACTGCTTACGGCATCTATGTACGACCGCTGAAATATCATCATGCTATCCCCTGCCAATCGTTTGATTTCCGATTGCAGGATTGGTTTTGTTGTGGGTGTTCCATTGATTAAATCCCGGAGAAGCACCTCAAAACTTGTCTTATTCGCTTTGCTGCTCAACGATGAAATAAGCGAGGATGTAATTGGGTCGGCAAGTGCGGCCTGAACTCCCGAACCTAACAAGGCATCCTTTGTGGTTTCGATGCTGACTTTCACCAGTGCATCATAAAGGTCTTGTTTGGGCTTGTAGGTAGAGACCAAGTTGCCGAAATATTCATCGGTCAAATCCCGCAGCTCCTTGTATCCATCGGTAAAGGTCTTTATGGCCTCATTGTAGGCCGCATTGTTGCCAATCGTAGCCAGTATCTTTTTTTTCAGTTTGACCACCTCAAGAAGCTGCTTTGCCCTTGTATCTGCAGAACCGCCAAATCGGATCGGTGCGGTAACTTCGAGCAATTCACGATACAGGTCTTTGAAAATTGCTGGGTACTTGGCTTCCAAATCGGATTCCAGTTTCTCCTGCAATAGTTCAATTTTACGGATTAGTTCTTCTTGTGTCATGCACCCAATCCGAAATCAACTCTTCCAATCTGCTTTTGTGAAATCTTTTCGGCCTCGGCTTTGGCTAATGCCTCAAGGTCGGCTTTCTTTTGAAGGAAGTCCTTTTCCCACCACTTGTCATCCTGTGCCGCCAAAAGGTTTGTGAAGTAGTCAATTTTCACCGCCAACATCGCATCTTCATCAGATACCAATCCGGATTCTTTTAGCAGCGCAATCTCATCCGGTTTGTAATTCGGCAAGGGATTCAGCTTTTGCCTAATCTCGTTTTTCTTCACCGCCATACTGCCCTCTCCGTATTGCTTTATCAGCAAATCCCTTTCAAGACCATTGCTGATTTCAGGGCCAAAACCTTTATCCCGGGCCATCGCCAAAGCATCAGCAATTTCCGCAGCGGTATAGATGTCAAAGTCGGTCGGGATGGTAATTTTCGGAAGGTTTTGGTCTATCCTTTCATCGGTCACCAGGTTTGGAAGGACTGAATACTTTTGAAGATACAACTCTTTGGCCACCCATGAATAAACCGTTACATAATGGACTGCAACTTGGTAGAGGAAAGTATGCACCTCTTTCTTATCCTGAATCTTAGCTTCACCGGATACGGCCAATGGGTTTTCAAAAAGGTATTCCAAACCAAGTGCCCTCATGCCGTTGTATAATCGCTGCTGAATCTCGACTCCGAACTCTTTAATCGTGGCCAAATCCCTTTCGATTATGCCGGCAGGTGGCGTCGGTATATTTGTTAGCTGATTTTCGTTTGTCAGCGCATTTGTTTTCGGGATGGAAATAACAATCTTTTGAAATGGTGTTTCGACCACATCGTTTCCGCTGCCATTGCAGGATTTGCAGGTCGTTTCCGAACCTTTGCCCCGGCCTGACCCTTTGCAGGTCTTACAGCTTGCCGACTTGTATTCCCATTCCTTTGGATAGGCTTGTTTAATCCAAAGTATGTTATTGTCATCCGCCCTCCTGAGTGCCTGGTTCCACTCGGGTATGGCCGCCTGAAGAATTGATTCAAAAATGATGTTGTAGTCTTCGACTTCATACACAACCGAACCAACTGAATGAATCGGGTAAGAGGTGAAGTTGGGAAAAGCATCAATCGTGAGGACTGCATCTGTGTCAGCGGTCCGGTCCTTTAGCGTGACGTAGTAGAATGTTGTTGAATCCTGCGCCCCGAAATAACGGTAGCCTTTGGATTTGTCATGCTCGATTAGCCAGATAGCGTAATCATCGCCAATTTCGACAATGTCTTCAGATTCAATTATCTGAGGGAATGGTTTGTCAAGATTTATCCCCTCACGGATGTCATCGCATTTAGGCGCAACCCAAATCAAAGCATTTGGATCGGACAGGTAGAACTTTTGAAAGGTCTGGAAAAGCCAGTCTTCAAGTGATTTGTACACCGGTAATTTATACTCGCAATAATCCCTGAATGAATTATCCTGAGCGATTCCGGTTTCGATTTCATTTTCTAACCAGTTAATACGAAAATCATCTGCCTGCCTGATTTTGCTCAGCAGGTTTTCGACTCTCTTAATTGGAACCCGGGAGGGGCATTCCCATACCCGCTCCCGTTCCAATTTCATCCAACCTTCTTCATTTGGCCGTGTCGATTCAAGTAGCTTCTTAGGATAGTCATCATCAAAGTGGTATTCCAGTTGTTCATAGATTTCCCGAACTTCTTCATGAAAGTCTGTTTGGAAATTTACCTTTTTCGGGTTCCTGAGAACCTCTATAATGTATTCCTGAGTCAGCATTTGAATCTTTGTTGGCTAATGAATTAAAGGCCTGTGCAGATTACCGTAACATCGATATAACCGAAGAAGCAATCAGAGCAAGTTCCGGTGTACTTGATTTTCATCGTGAAAGTATCGGCACCTGTTTGCTCGGCAGGCGTTGTAATGGTAAGCATTCCTGCCCCTCCGTTTTGGTTGATTGAATACTCGAAGAAGTCTTCATATCCCGGCTCAATGTAATCCACTGAGTAGAACATACTGCAATTCGTTTGTACCGACCTGTTAGAGACAGCACCAATGCTCTCAGTCTTAGAGTCATCAACATTGATGGTAATCGTTAGTTGGTTGCTTCCTGAACTTGGATAGTAGTACAGTCCTTCAAGGAAGTCATCTGAATCATAGTCATCAAAAATTGCCAAAGGCGAACCCTTCTGAATCCACTTTATGGTAACCATGCCTTCGAGAAGGTCAGTCGGGCCATCGGTATGGACCGCATCACCATAGATTGTAATGGTAGACCCAGAGGCATCCCATATCAACTCTTTGGTAAAGTAGTACAGGTCATAACGGCTTCCGGCCTTTCTGATTGAATTGTAGAAGTCCTGATTCTCTTTGATATATTGGTCTACGTATTCAATAGTGTGGCTTGTGTTGCCTACTTTGATAGACTGATTTCCGAAACCACCAAGTTCAGCAGTTTCAGGACGGGCTTTAGAACCCCGAATATTGAGGATTGTTTTTACATCCCCGGTTAGCATTCCCGACCAAATTGAACCCAAAAAGGTATCTGAGTTGGTTTTATTTACAGGGTAATCTTTTCTGACGAGTGCAATCGCAATAATGCGGCTACTGAATTCAGAGTCGCATTGAGGTTGGATGTAGCACTTGTCTTCACCGCAATTAAAATTCATTGATTATTAGCAGTTTACGCAGCCTTGATTTATCGGCTGATAGTTCTGTTTTTTCGCTTTGATTTTGACTTGCGCCAAACCAAAATAAGAGGTTATTGTGCTGAAGTCTTGGTTGTGGCCTACCTCGAAATCAGTAACATAAAGAGACTGAGTGCCGATGTTAAAAGTCCTGTGATTCGTGGCAGATTGCAGGGCTTTCAGTGTCGGGTCGTCAATCCAATTGGTGTGCAAATTTAAGATTAAATCGGTTCGTACGCTTGTACTTCGTGAATTTCCGTTTGAATCCCGATAAACCGAAACTTGATTTTCAAATTCAGGCCCGGCACCGTTGATTCCCATTCTGACTTGCTGAAACCAACCGTTAAAGTATTCAAAGCCTTCCGCAATGTTATTGCCTTGGAACTGAATTATCTGGCTGAACTCATCGGTTGAATCCACCTGAATGATGTTGCTAAAGCAATAGACCGCCCCTGTATAGTTGTCGGTAATGGCTATCTTGTAGGTGCCATCGGGCAGCGTAAACGGAATGATTAAGGTCGCTTGGTATTGAGTGCCTTCTGTTTTACAGGTTATTGGATTGTATAATCCAACAGCAGTTATTACTTCAGGTGGAAATGTATAAGTAAAATCAAAATCAATAGCTACAACATTACAAAGGTCCGAAGTTATTTTAATAGTTATTTCAGGCCTATCTGTTAGGCCGCTGCCACCCGTAAAGGTTACTTCACAAGCATATCCAAAAAAACTAGTTAGAAGTGCCTCTAATTGGGTACAGAAACTATTAACAGTTATGCCAACTAGTATATCTTGACCGGGAACTATATTCAAAGAAAATTCAACTAAAAACTCTTTGTTTAATGATGGGTCAATAGCATATACTTTAAGATATGATGGCTGAAATGTTGCTCCGGTATAAGTCCCAAACCATTCAAAAAACTGATTAGTTGAAAAATCATACAATATTTTGGTTTCATAAGTTTGAACACAACTTACCCAAACTATCTCTGACTGCATCGGTATTTCATTGCCTTCGCAATCGACCAAAGCGGCAGATAACTCACCATTCTCCGGCAAGTTGGTGCCTTCGACCGGGATATTGATTTGAAACACATCGCCCTGCTTTGCCGGTAAGAAATATTCCTGCAATGGCGGTTCGCTGAAGTCGCAAAAGTCAAGGTCAAGGAAGTCTGATTGGAATGTGAAGCCACTTAGGTCGGCATCAAGCGGTAAGTTGGGTGATAGCGGTGGTGTAAAGTAGGCTTGGTAAAATTCCACTATTGCAGTCGGCTGAAACGCGATAAACCATTGGGCATACCATTTGCCGGAAACTTTCTGACCGATTAAATGCAAACTTCGGTTTATGCCGCCTTCTGTTAATGCTATCTCGAAGTAATCGGGAAACCACTCGTAAAATTTAGCTGTGTATGGAAGCCCTGCCGGAAGTAAGCCCGGTGCAATGGTGTTTTTAATGTCAGACGAAGTTTCGGAATTCGACAATACCGAAAGAACCGCACTAAAGTAGTTTTTGCCGACTTGCTCCCACTTTGTCAGAGCCGGAATCCTTTGCACGGGTGCCAACTTGCATGGCCCCGGCACCTGCCAGTCGTTGTCGTTTGCAAAGCGATTAAACCAATTGCCTCCTGACTCGTAATAGCCAAATGGGTACTGAACAAACGCATTACCTTCCTGTGCTTCAATTTCCCGAATCCGTGATGTTTTCGGCAAGTTTAAGCCCATGCCTAACCCAACGGCAAAGTCCATCAGGTTGTGGTCGGTAAAGCGAAGGAATGGCTGCGGTTGGTTCATTATTGAAAGTTGTAAAACTCGTTCAAAGTTTCTTCAAAATTGTACAGGTAATTGGCGAGATACACGATTCCAACGGCTTGTTCCAATTCCTGCCAACTTAACTTTTCAAACTCAGGTGCAATTACTTCTTTTTCCAAAAGACTTTTGTAGGCCTTGCGAAATGCTTTTTCACCCTCAGCGGTCCACTTATAACCACCTTTTTCATCCCGCAGGATAATGTTTTGTTCCTTGGCGCAATGGTCAAGGCGGAGGTCTTCAACGGCCTCGTCAAAGGCTTCGATTTGTGGAGTAAGTTTCTTAACTACCTTCCCTTGTTGAATAATCGGCAATATGTTTTGCGCATTTTCAACCGTATTCAAAAGGTCTTGCTGAAAAGACCGGATTACAAATAGATGTTTGTTGTGCATGATTTATTATTAATTGAATCTACCTTCAGAATCGGCCCAAAGGATTTTCTGCGTCACCTTATCGGCAATGATTACACTATTGTGGAGCATACTCATGTAGAACTCAAACTCCGTCATCACGGCATCGGGGCTGCCACAGGGAACAATGGCCCCGTTTCGGTCCACGCAGGTGGTTTTGTCGGCAATCAGGTTTGTAATGCGAGCCGGAATGATGTCAATCGGCTTGTCGTCCTGTTCGAAATAGTTTACCTGAACGGACAAGTTGATGTTCTCCCCCATAAAGGGCAGGGCATTGATAAGAAGTCCGGCCATTGTAGCCACCCTTTTGAACCCGTAGTTCGGGTCGGGGCTAATCGGTACAATTATCTTGTAGTTGCTCATGTTGTTAATTGTTAATCAATCCGTGAGTTCTAAGGTCGGTAATTACTGCTTTTAATGCTTGTATTGTGTCCGTTAATTCGGCCTGAACATAGGTAGCAGAAGCCGTTGCGGTAAACGCTGCTCTGCTGATTGTACCAGTTGGTGCGCCCCATCCAGTTATTCTTGCCCTCACAACCTGAATGCCATTAATCTGAATAATGCCCGATGCGTTACTTAAGTTGATTGTCGGATTTCTTAAGGTCATTGTTCCTGTCGTTGCGCCTATCGTCAGCGTAGTGGCCGCCCCTGCTACATTAACAGTCGTGGCTACGGTGTTAAAAACATTAGCGGTTGTGGCTGTGGCCGCAATCAGAGAAACATTGGTGGCACTTGTAAGCGTTAGATTTGAATTGTTGGCATCCCCATCAATTGTTGCTCTTACAGTGCTTCCATTATTGGTAAAAAATTGTACAGACCCGGGAGAACTAATCCAAGCTATTAAGCCTGGTGCAACCCCTAATGCGTAGTCAAATAGATTTGGATCAACCACCTTAACATCCCATAATACAATTTTTGTTCCACCACTTCTACTGGTTGGAGAAGGAAGTGCTTGTGTGCCACCACCCAAACTTATCCATTGGATGGTGCTTCCCGTTATTGTCAATTGGGCATTTGCCAAGCTGCCCGTTGTAGGGTTAATTGTTACGCAACTGGTAACAGCAGGACTTGAATTGAATGCGGCTAGACCTGTAAAGGTTTTTTGACCTGCAATGGTTTGAAATCCTGTGGTAACCATTCCGGGGTTTGTCCCATCGGCAGGGCCAAAAGTAATTGTAGAGCCTGCAATGCTTGCGCCATTGGTCTGTGAGGATGCCGAAAAAGCGCCTACTGTGGTTACTCCGCCACCGCCACCGCCTGTTGCAGCTATCGTAATAGTTCCATTACCGTTGGTGATGGTAATGTTTGACCCTGCGGTTAGTGTGGCCTTAGAAAGCCCTCCTGTCGCTGTATTGCCAATCAGAAGCTGCCCATTTGTGTATGATGTCTGCCCAGTTCCACCCATACCGACCGGTAGCCGACCTGCATAAGAGTTTAGCCGCCAAACACCACCGCCCTCTGAGATGAACTCAGCCAATGCGCCTGCGGTGGTTTGTAAATCAACCGCCCCGGGCAAAATCAGATTTGCCGAATGTTTTAGATTGGGGGTTGATGCGAAATAAAGCAGCATTCTGGTACCATGCTGCTTAGTACTTAGTGTTTGAATTTCAACCGCCCCGGTTACATGGTGGAAGTTGCCGGTATTGCCTAAATCGATGTTAGATGCACTTGCGAGGCTAACTCCCTTATGCCACCTAACCTCCTTGGTATGGTCATTAACCCCATTAAAAATGCTATTATCGTTGAATGTATTAACAGCGTTAAAAGTGTTGGCATCATCGATAAATGCGGAAGCCGTTATGGACTCCGATTCAACTTGCCGATGCTTTACCGGGGTAATTTGTTTTGTAGTATTATTTGGCAGATTGGCATTCACCAATGCCAGTTGTTGCGCTCTTGTATTGGCCATTATGAATAACCATCGGAGTAACCGTCTGAGTATGCTCGCCCTTCGGTGGATGCAGGTTCGGTTGCAATAAGAGTAAACTCTGTCTCGCCACCTGCCTCGCCCGTTGGAGTGTTCTGACTATCGAGTAGGAACCCTGCAAAGTTACTATTGCCGCAGGAAAATTCAATTACTTTTTTGCCCTGAATAGAATATTGGATAAAGTCGCAAAGTTCTTGCGGCACCTTGAAGGTGTACTCGACCGGGTTCACCAATACTGTTTCAGTCGATAACTCCTGCACAATGTCCGCATTTTCGTAGATGGTGTTTTCGACTTCGTTCGCCTCGTTGCATTGGGTCGGGATGTCATCACTGCCCAACTTGCTGCCCATTGCTGTGTAATATTCACCCACCTGGAAAAACAGTTTCTTTTGCGCATTCGGTAGGCCGTAAACATTTTGACCCAACCATTTCCACCACCTAATGGCAACCCGGGCAGGGGTGTGAAGGATGTTGTAGATGTTGGCAATCGGGGCATCGCAAAAGTCGATGAAGTTGCTGCCATAGCTGACACCACCGGGAAGGAATGAAAATGGACCGGTTTGATCGGGAACCTCATATCCGGTGCCTTCTATTTCCTCGAATGAAACCTCATTTCGGTTCAGCCAAATGATGAATAACTCGTAGTCATTCGGCCTGTCTGATGTCGCGGAATTGTCTTCAAAGAACTGCAACCGCCTCGAATATTCGATTGCATAGCCTGATGCGATTATCTCAGAACGCAGGTCAAGTTTCTTTGTGGTCCCATTTTCCATTGCCTTATTTCGGGCAAAGTAGGTTCTTTCGGTGTGCATCTCGAAGATCCCGGATAGTGCGGTGTTTTTCCAATTGTCGGTATAGCCAACCGTGATGCTGCCAAATACATTGTCGAGATACGGCCTTCTGGTAATGCCTGATACATTGGCAAAGGTGCTGATAACTTGCCTTTGGTAGAAATAAGACCTTGGTTCAATTCGGATGCACCAATCGGTTCCATCCGGTTCAAACTCCCATCCGAGGCAGAAGATTTTATCAATCCCTTCAAAGAACTTTTGAAATGTAGTCGGGATTTGCGGTTCGGCTTCTTCCAAAAGCTGACCATTCCTGATAAACAACCCTGTCGTGATTAGGTGGTTCCACTCGCATCCTCCAAACTCAAAGTAATCGGATTTGACCTTGCCCACCTGCCCGGTTACTTTGGTAACTATCCTATCGAGAAAGTCGTAGATGTAAACTCCCCGGCAAAGGGAAGCGGTGCCCATATTGTATTCTTCCCAGTTCAGGTAGTTTTCATCGGGAAATATAAACTTAAACTGAACCCCTCCCTGAATTGATGTGGATAGATACGCTTGAACTTGGAATGAATAATCCGGGGGCAGGACTAAGTTATAATTCGTAACCACTCCTGTAAAGTCCAATCCAGGTTCTCCGTTGGTTACAAAAACCGTTACCACATAAAAGTCAGATGAAATTGCGCCAAATTGGTCATAGATTACGAATCGAATAGATACATTAATACCCATGCCCAATGGGTCTATTGGCTTTGTAACTCGTGCTTTCAAGTTACCATTTAGAATAAATGTCCGTGTAATCTGTGTGTTATTTTTGAAAATAACATTTGTTCCTGAAAAGTTTATGCCAACAGGGTCAAATGAACTACCCAATGGGCCTTTAAAGTCACTATTTTGCCAATACAATGGCCATATCTTATCTGTGGTGTCTGTATCTGTTCCGACTGGCGATATCTGCCTGCAAAAACCCTTCAAATACAACTCCTGCGAATGCAGCGTAACCTGACCCAAATTAAAAGGCCCGACATCGGTGCCATCCAGCGCATCCTCATTCAGCAAGTCCAGTTCTACATCCTGATTCCTCAAAAAGGATTCCCGCCATTCGTCCTCAATTATGCTGACTTTAACCCCGTCTGAGCAACCATCGCAAACCTCGGTTTCTTCATAGGTTGTGAAATTAATCAGGCCGTTGAACTGCCATTGGTTGCCTTCAAAAACGAAGTCGGATTCAATGCGGACATCAACTGAACCATTTATAAATTCATTTACAAAGACAAGTCGAAGAATCCCGGCACCATTGGCCATCTGAGGCATCCGGTCTTGGTCTCCGGTAAAAGTTAGCCCGGTGGTAAACGATTGGTCAATGCCATGCGACTCCATCCGCTTTATGGCGAAAATCACTTGGTCCCAACCGACCGGCTCATCGACTTGCTGATTGTTTAGGAAAAACCTGTAATTCATAGCTTTGCGCCTCGCTGTTTGTTCAGAATCTTAGTGGTTCTGTTTCCTTTCGTAACATATCGCTCCAGACCTCTTTCGGAGATTTCCAAAGACTGCACTGGAATTGCTTTGATAGCCTGCGCAATCGGGGCCGTATCGATTGCCGTCCATTGGTTTTGCCGATTCAGGAAGGTGCTATTCCCCTGCAATAACTCCCTTGTCTTCGGTGCGGTGATAACATCCGAACCTTTGGGCAGGTAGGTCATTGTTGCCTTGTCAGGGGTCAGGAATAAGCCTTTATCAGTCCTGACCAACTCACGGCCTTGCTCACCTACAATGGCCGGACCGCCTTCAAAGTTTTCAACTCCTTTGGCAAATTCGGGCATCGGTTGGGCGAGGATGAAACCGGTTTGTGCGGCAAGTGCGCCCAAGGTTAGGGCAAGGTTTCCTGCCGTTACCGGAAGCCCTGATGTGTACTTAATTATGTATGGCGCAGCGGTAAAAATAGCATTGGCAATGGCTTGCATTTGATTTGCCCTAAATTCCTTTTCCCGATATTCCTTTTCGGCCTGCCTGCGCTTTTCTTCAATCTCAGTTATCTTTTGAACATTGCCATCGGCAAGCCTGATTTCTTCATCGAACTGCCGATTCTTTTGCGCCATTTCTGCGGCTGCGTATTGGCTTTGCAGTTCAAAAATGGCATTGGTATTGGTCACGATAAAGTCATACACCTGCTGCTGAAGTTCTTGTCTTGCTTCGGCTTTTCTTTTTTCTAAGTCTATGGCTGCCTGCAATTCCGCTTCATTAGCGGCTTTGGTCGCATTCATTTGCCTCGTACGCCGTTCCTCTTCTGCTTTGGCGGCCTTGTCCATTTCGGCATTTCTCTTATCGTTGAATGCCTTGATGCCGTCAAGAGTCTGAAGTTGCTGTTTGGCCTCCTGTTTGACTTGTTCTTCCCCTGCCTTTTTTGCCTCTAATCCGGTGACGGTTATTTCCATTTTTGAAATATCCATCCCTTTTGCGGCAAACTCTTGTTTGAGTTTTGTCAGTTTTTCAAGGTATTGCCTTTCGGCTGCAAATCGTGCAATTGGGTCTCCTGCCAATTCACCCTGCAAGGTTCGATACTGCTTTTCGAGTTCGAGTTGTTTCAGCCGGATAGAATATTGCTCTTTCAACAACTTTAAATCCTCTTTGGTCATTTCCTTCGCCTCTTGTTTCGGGGCTACAATATCAAGGCCAATTATCTTAGTGTATTCGGCCTCCATTTGCTTTAATACCGCCAATTCGTTTTCTCCGGCCTTTAGATTCAGTTTTGCGGTGGTATTGAAAGCCCCTGCTGCCGCCTGCCTGAATCGGGCATTATCATTCATTTGCTTTTCAATCCGTTCCTGCAACTTAATCAGAAGCAAAACCCCTTCTTGCTGCCGAAGGTACTTCATATTGCTTACGGTGGCATCACCGCCATACTTGACCATCGATTGAGCCAACTCAGCCTCAACCCTTTTAAGTGCAATGTTTTCAGTGGTTTGTTTTTTGGCCTGATTGCCTATTCCGGCAAGTTGTTTGGCAATCCCTGCGGCAAGGTCATAAGAGCCTTTCAGGAATGGTTCAAGTTTGTTGCCGATTGCCAAAACTAATCCATCAATAGCCGAATTAAATCGGTTTTGCGAGTTCACCAATCCATTTAGATTTTTCTCCGCTTGCGGTCCAAATGTCTTTTCAAGTTCTGCGGCAAACTTTGGCAAAGCATCACGGGAAAGGACTTGGCCTTGTTCGAGCATCTTATTTAACTGCCTTTCGTTTACATTCAATGCTTTGGCCATCAACGAAAATGCACCAGGAATCCGTTCACCTAATTGCCCCCTCAATTCTTCGGCCTGAACCGTGCCTTTCGACATCATTTGACCGAGTGCAAGGAAGGCACCCTGCATCTGATCGGTGGTTAGTTTCAGCACCGTTCCGGCTTTTGTTACGGCAAGAAACTGCTTATTGGTTTCCTCCTGACTTTGCCCCGCAAGAGTTGAGGCGGTAAAAAATTGCTTGTATGCCTCTGTGGTAGTTCGCAAGTCAAGGCCGAACTTGTTTATTGTTTCGGTTAGAAAGGACTGATTCTTAGCGTAGTTTTCGGCACTCCCCGAACCGAACTCGATTGCTTTTTGATATCCCTGAAAAGCGATTGTAGTGTCGATTACCTTACTGGCAAAGGCTGAAATGGCAGCGACTGAAAAGGCAGATGCAATCAGAGGCCCGACCGTTTTAAGCGAGCCTGCAAAGTTGTTAGCTTGGTTTTTGGTTTCCTCAAAACTGGTTTTCGCCTGTGTTGCGGCCTGTGCAACCTCCTTGATTGGCTTTGCAGAAATACCGCCTAATGCCGTTGCAAATGTTCTTGCGGCTGCTGATGCTGCTTTGGTATTGGCTTCGGCACCTGAGAATCCTGCTTTGGCTTTATTGGCTGCTTCCTGTGCTGCTACACCTGCTGCTTTTAATTGAGTAACAAACGCTGCAACTCCTTGTCGATTGGCATTTAATGGCCCTGCAATGCGAGCCATTGCGGTTTCAACACCCTTGCCTGCATTTGCCCCCTCGGTGCCAGTCCTTTTTATTTCCTCGTTTACCTCTTTGGCTTTCTTAATTACCTTCTCCTCTTCCTGAGTAATTTTTTGGAATTGATTGGAAAGCTGAGTCAATGCCGATACATCGCCTAGCTTGTAATTGACAATTATATCATTAGTGCTAATCGTTGCCATGCCGTTTGTTTTTTGCAAAAATACCCTTTTGGAAATTACGATAATTGCAAAAGTATTTCCATAAAAAAACCACCCGCAAAACAGGTGGTCTTTCGCTTCAAAGTTAAAACAAAATGGACCTTATTTCTTGCCTTTCAGCATCTGGATTAGTTCGTCCTTTACGACATTGTGCTGCCAGATGCTCATTTTTTCCAGTTTCTCAAAGTCTGATAAATTTCCCTTTGTAATCCTAACAAGTTCCGCAATTCGGGATTTGTTTCTTCGGATATATCGAGCATAGTAACTGCCTCCAGCATCTGTATCTGACTTATTGCCTCTGCTCGAATAAGCGTTTCCAAACTCGCTTCCCAACCTTTCAAAGAGGGCAGAAAGTTTAGTATGGGTAATTTCAAAAAAAAATCAGGAACATCGTGGTGGTTGGTCCAATGCGCAACCTTTTCAACTCCCTTCTGATAATTGTAAGTCGTGATGTCCTCGGTTTCATCGAAGTAAAGCACTGTTGCCAACTTCATGCGCAAGGTCAGGTTTGTGGCCAGATTCATGCGCTCTTTGAATTGGCTATTCAGCACCGCCAACTTTGCCAATAGTTGTTCTTTGGTCTTGTTCTTTGGGTCGGTCAGAACCGAATCAACCGCCTGAATATGCTTCTGCAGGAATGCCGGACTGATACCCCATTCAAGTTCTTCGTAGATGTCCAAGGCTGCATTGGCCCGGGTGTAAGGGATGTATGGTTCGGAAATGAACCGAAAGAAATGAACGCTGCCCGATGTGAAGGCATATTCAATTTTATCAGCCCATTCCTTCGGGGCATTGCCGTTGTACTTAATCGGCAGGGGCAAAGTATCGCCCGAAGGCTTCGTTGGCGGCATAGACCCAGCCGAATCCGTGCGGGACCTGCCAAAGCGTGTGAATAAGTTCATTTTGTTTTGTAAGCATGTAAAGTAAAAACAACCAAGGTGCCATGCAGAAAGGACATCGGCCTAATGGCTTCTCCAAGTGGTAAGGCAGTCGGTCAATCAGCCGGCCGTACCACCGGAGGTAAGGAACATGGTCGAGCGAGTACGCAAAGAACCATGCGAAGAAAGCGGTTGATATGGCTGCAAATGTCATCGCTTGCCGCCTCTGGTCCCTTTTGGCCGTTTCGTGCCGCAGTTACATTTATTTCTCATCAGTCAATAAGTTGCTTTGCGATTACTTGACCAACCCTGTACTTTCCGCATTCGTCAAGAATGATAATCTCATCGTTGCTGTTTGTAGCCCTTGCCCGGTACTTGCAGATTATGCCGGCAGGATCAACCCGGTAACAAGTGAACTCTCTGTACTTTGGTTTTTCGGTGCAGCCTGCTGACATGGTCAGGAGTGCGGCTGCGATTAGAAATATATTTTTCATGTCATTTTGTTTTTGCAAAGGTATAAAAAAACCGCTTAGCAAAACCAAGCGGATTTCTACCTGTTATTCAAATCATTCTCAAACAAAGGGGTTCAGCTCACCAACCGGGTCTGAGTATTGCCCGATTGAAAATGCTATGGTGTCGTATGCCTTGCCGTTGTACTGCGGCAGGATTAGAGTTTCTTCGTCATCAAAGTATTGCAGCAGGTATTGCCCGGCAAAGGGATTGAACCAAGCTGCATCAATTAAGGTTAGGTCGGTCAGGTCAATTAGGGTTATCCCGTTTTCAACATCCAGTATCAGATTCACCATCATGCCCTTGCCATTGGTGATTTGAATTACAATGGTTTCGGACGCATAACCCGGTGGAACATGGATACAAAACAACTCCATGCAATCGGGTAGCGGCTTGCAGACTTTCAAAACCTCGTTACAGCACTCCATGTTCTTTTTCGATTTCTCTGATTTCTTTGATTGTTTCCAATGCCCGATTAACCGCCCTCTTTGCGGCATCCTTGTCATTCACATGAGGCGAAGATGCCTGAGAGTAGGAAATTACCAACTGATCAAACAATTGCTTATCGGCAGGGTGCAGTTTAAAATCGGTCATGGGGCAAAGTTAGATGATTTGTCAATTTTATTTCCAAATTCTTGAAGACCATATTCGCCAACTATCTGATAAAAGTTGGTGGTGATGTAATAGCGGAATGTATCAAGGCAGTGGCCGATTTCCGGATTGTCTTTCTTCCAAGTATCCAGACTTCCATCGTTGTTTATCCTTGCTGCTTTCAGGTCAGCGATTAGTTCAGGGATAAATGAATCAGCATAAAGGCTTTCGTTGTGGTCGAACTTGGAAAGTAAAACCTTGCCGTGCCTGAGTACCAGATTGGTATGCAAACGACTTGAAATGTGTCGGGGGTTGGCATTCGGTACATGGATTTGATAGTTCGGGTCCAAGTTCAGGTAGTTGGCAATCAACTGATAATTGGACTTGTTATCGCTTGTGGCCTCGTTTGCATTCTTGCCTGACCGGTCACCGTTTACATGATACTCGAATCCCGGATATTCTGCCAAAATGGTTTGGCACATTGCCTCAAGGTCGTGCATCCGGTAAACCTTTAGGATATTGACATTGCAGTAATAGCGGTCTTTGGCTGCGTTAATGGTGTGCTGCGCAACGAGGCAAGTATTACCACCGTTTGCCGAGTTGAAGTCAAAGGATAAGTAAAGAGGCAATGCAGACAGGGCTTTGATTGCACCATTAAAGACATGGACCTCTTCGTTAAACTCCCGGGCAAATAGCTTTTCCTTATCCCAAACTCCCCAATTGCCCTTTGCATAGATTTCGTACATGGTGGAATCCACTTCCTTCAGGGCTTCCAATCGCTTGATGTATTCGTAGTCCAGCTTATCAAGGTTATCCAGATAGGTTGCCTTGATTGTCAGCACCTCGTTGGTTTCGTCTTCGGGTATCTCGTCAAAGAATCGCTTCTTCAGCCAATGCGTATCGCTGACCGGGTTAAATGTGATGAAAAGTCTTTTGGTATGCTGACTTTTACCCCGCAATCGAAGGGTTATTTGGGTGAAGTCTTCAAGGGTTAATTCGGTTGCCTCTTCAATCCAAATGTACTTGCTTTGGGATAGCGATTTCAATTTCTCCGGGTCATCGCAGCCGAGGAACACAATGCGATTGCTGCCGCATCTGATTTCAAGTCGTGATTCAATAATTCGGATTTCATTGCCAATGTTCCAGTCAATTATCTTGTTTTTAAAGTCCTGAAAAACCGAGTTGCGCAAGGTGGATGCAACTTTTCGGATAACGAAAAAGGTTTGATTCTGGTTTGTTTCGGAATCGAAAATCTCGGAAAGCAGCATTTGAATAATTTGCTGCGATTTCCCGCTTCCGGCACCGCCCCAAAGGATGTTATAGATTTTCGGTTTGGTTACGGCAGGCAAATAGGTCCGATTCCAAATTCGGGAATCGCTCAGGTCAAGAACTGCCATTATTCGGTTTCGGGGTCATCCATCGGTCGGGGCTTAATTACCCGATTTATTTGAAACTCGCCTTCAACTTCTTGCTTGTCCCGCCATTCGTCCTTAAACCGGTTCTTCATGTTGAAAATCCAAACGGTTGAATTTAGCGAGGTCTTCCGCACTTGCTGATTGCCTTCTGAATCTCTTGTGGTTTCTTCCGTATTTAGCAAGTAATCAGTCGCTTTTGATTCCCACCAAAGACGGGCTTTTTCCGTGCCTATGTTTTTGGAGTCAAGAAATTCGGGGTTTGCTTTGACCCAATCGTAAATGGTTTGCTTTGAAACTCCCACTAATCCGGCAAATGATTCAAATGATAAACCTTTGGCCATGTGGTCAATAAGCAATTCGCAAAACTCAGGTCTGTAATCCGTTGGTCTTCCAGCAGGCATAGTTTTATTTCCGTTTAAAAACCATCAAAGTATTTTTGAACCAAGCCAATCGGGAGCGGTTTCGCAAGATTCCTGACCATTTGGCTTCGTAAGTAAATCCAAGTTCAGCAAGTTTGCCGATAATGTATTGGTTTGACTGGCAGTTCACATGTCCAATTCCATCCTGACCGGGTACCGCCCAACTGAGGACAAGGTATCGGCTGCAATGGTTGGTGATGTTCTTCAGGAAAACCGATTCAAATTCGGCAGGGATGTGTTCGCCCACTTCCAGAGAAATTATCAGGTCAAATTGCTTTTTCAGGTCAAACTCTTTGGCAAGTTCCAAGGTCTTGCAGTTGCCTTTGGTCAGGCTTTCGGTATTAGGATTGCCATCGAATCCAACGGCATCCAATCCGGATTTCTTCAGTTGCCAAACATAATTCCCCAAACCGCAGCCAAAGTCAGCAATCGAAGTAAGCCTTTGCATATTGGCAAACTTGACCAACGAAAAGGCAAGCGAAGCATCATGGATGTGTTCTTTGCCGTCTTCGGTTGTCCAATATCCAGTCTTTGCGATGGGCATGGGTTATTTCTTTTTTGCGGCCTTCTTTGCCTTTTTAGCAACTGACAAAGCGATTGCGACTGCCTGCTTTTGCGGCTTGCCTCGCTTCATTTCAGCCTTAATATTCTTACTTACTGATTTCGCTGAATAGCCTTTGGTTAGTGGCATCGCTTTTGGTTTTGTTTCGGCAAAGGTACGAATATTTAAAAACAAAAAAGCCCCCTATCCGGAGGCTTTGAAAATTGCGAGAAAATCGGCAATCAGAACTTTGACTTTTGGAGCTTGACTGACCGGCACCCGAAAGGCAATGGTCGTTGTCGGTTCTGGGTATTGCGGCTTCCTGCCGCCTCCGGGCTTGCGTTTACGATTAGAAGGCATTGGCAAGTGCGTTGTAAAGGTCTTGGGATGTTGAATTTTTTGTGGCCTGAAAAACGATTTCTCCATTCAGATAAATTGCGCCTCTCCGATAAGACATGATAAATTCAACATCTGACTTTGACCGACTTGCAATCGCTTCATGATCGCTGATTCTTACACGGCGGCCATCTCTTAAAAGTGAATAACCTGAGCAGGTAGTTTTTGAAAAGCCTTCGAGTTTGCCGCCTTTGGCTTTGTTGATTGTTTTTAAAGCAGCTTTGACATCCCAACCGCTAACAAACCAATCTCTGATTAACTCAGCATCGGCATCTATTTGTGGAACAACCTTGTAAATAAATAAACCTTCTTTTTTGGGGTGGTTCATTAAAAACTCAAAGCTTGTGCTTCCTTCTGTAAACTTACTGCCTTTGAACTCTTTAAAATTTCTTGTGTGATACTGCATTGGTCTGTTTGTTTTAACTGATACAAAGGTAATACCGTTTTTTTATTCTGCAAACTTTTTAATAAATATTTTTGCAATTATTTTTTAACTGCCTGATTACCAATAAAAAAAGGCACAAAAAAATTTGCGCCCTTTTCGATTTTATCATCTTTTAACCAATTTTCAATCGAAAATCAAAAGTATCACCGTTTCCCGATTATCAGCATGGCCGCATCCCTCATGTGGTGTTCTCCCTTTAAAGTCTTTATCCCGGTCAGCTGCTCAAAGTATTCCGGGCTGGTTTTGGTTATCCGGTAATTCGGGGTTACCATGCGATGCGGGTACCGCCTCAGTTGACAGAACGCTTCCCATTCCTTTGAGTAGGCTTTCACATAGCCCACGCCTTGATCCTTTGCTTTGGTTTGAGTCCGGGCATGGTAGGCAGTCTTAATTGCTAACCTCGCATCTTCAATTGTCAATTCAACATCCCAATCATTTGCCAACTCAATCACGAAAAACATCGCTTCGATATTGGATTTAAACTGGTAGACATTCGGGCTTCGGCTTCCGGATTGTAAGGTTGCGATGCCGCAGGTGCTGCCGGGGTCCACTCCGATAAATAATTTAGGTCGTGCCATTTCGATTTTAAACCCTATCAAGGAAAGTTTGAAGTTCAAGAATTACCTTATCGGCTGTCTTTTGCTCATCTCGCAAAACTTGCCGGTCAGGTCCAAGAAGTTCATCGCAAATTTCGTAAAAAGTTTTTCGCAAAAAAGATGCACTTCTTCGGTCCCTAAGTGCATTCAAGTAGGCGACGGCAAAAGGCCGGATTTGTGTTTTTTGTTCTTTTGTCATGATTAGAAAATATCAAATTCATTTAAACCATTGGAAGTAATCGGCTTTGGAAACTGGGTAAATTCCGTGACTTGCCTTGCATGGTAGTCAGAAAACCTCATCACCTTATTTTCAAATTTGAGCGCAAATTCACCAACCGAACCATGCCTGTTTTTGGCAAGGCTACCGACCGCAAGGCCATCAACTGGATATTCTTGATTATCGACTAAAAAGTTCCCGGTCAGGCCGTAGTATTCAGGCCTCATCAGGAAAAGAACTTGGTCAGCATCTGATTCGATGTTTCCTGATTCTCGCAAGTCGGAAAGTTGCGGTATTTTATCTGACCGCTTTTCAACCTCCCGATTCAGAGAGGAAAGGCAGACCACCGTAATGCCCAATTCTTTTGCAATGGCTTTCAGCGTTGCTGAAACTTCGCCCATCTCTTGGTCTCGATTCAGGTTTTTAAAGTTCAGGTTGCTCCCGGAAATCTTTTGCAGGTAATCCACAAAAAGAATCTGAATGCCAAACTTTCGCTTCCAGATGTGGGCTTTGGTGCGGATGCTTTGGACTCTGATTGTTGCCGGGTCAGAAATGTAAATCGGCAGTTGTGCGGCCATCCCTTCGTAATGGGTAAGCCTTTGCAGGTCGGTATCGGATAGCGTGTTGCTATTGCGCAACTTGATTGCCTCGACATCGGAAATATTGCTCAGAATCCTTTGCGTAATTTGTTCACCCGACATTTCAAGCGAAACCACCCCTACCGGGATGCCTGCCATTGACAAGGTTTTTATGGTGGTGGTCATCCAACTTGTTTTACCGGATCCGGGCCTTCCACCCAAAACCCAAAAGTCAGTTGGCACAAATCCACCCGTCAAAGAGTCCAAAACCTTTGAGCCAGTCGAAATACCACCGCCACCGTTTTTAATTTTCCTTGCCCGGTTTTCTCTTTCGATTTCAATCCTTTCCTGCATGGTCAGGTCATTGGACTTGAAATTGTTGGTCATTACATCTGATACCCCCTTTTGAACAAATTCGGCAACTTCGAAAATATCCTCTTTTTCGTTTAGGCTTTTGGAAATGCCTTCGGTAACGACTTGGTTAATTTTACCCCGAATGTATTGCTCGAGTAGAATCCGGGAATGGACTTCAACATAAGCTGCAGTTGAAACCTTCATGGCCAAAAATCCAAGTTGCGTTGCGCCTCCGGCTTGTTCGTAGGCGCCCTCTTTTCTCAGGGTTTTGGCCAAAGTGATGGTATCAATCTGAATCCCATCGGCTGACATTTTTTGCAGCGTTTGGAAAAGAATTTGATTTGCCGGATTGGTAAAGCAATCTGCAGTCGGTAAAATATCCAATGCCTTTATTAAGGCTTGGCCATCTAAAATCATTGCTCCTAAAACTGCGTATTCAGTTTCAAGGCTTTCATCGTAAATTGGTTTTGCTGTCATGGTCTGGATCGGGGGTTAATTTTTGTTTCTGTTTGAAAGTTTGAAAAGCCAGGTATGGCCGGATTGTTTTGGTCCTTTATTAGCCAATTGCGCAAGGTTAGGTTCACGCTGACATAATCAAGTTTCC
>Ga0315908_10000869_pt1 | contig 23260 bp, 15 predicted proteins | sample LakEriMetagenome_12_FD_203520 | JGI IMG/M metagenome (GOLD analysis project Ga0315908, IMG submission 203520) | Freshwater fungal communities from buoy surface, Lake Erie, Ohio, United States - Buoy 4 MA124 | ecosystem: Environmental > Aquatic > Freshwater > Lake > Lake biofilm | place: USA...
TCAGGCCCAACCCGCGGCCGCCGGCGCGCAGCGCGGCCAGTTGCGGCGCGGTCAGATCGACGACAAAATTGCCATCCGGATTGCCACCGCCCAAAAGCGTGAAGTTGCTGTGGATCACGTCGGCGCCTAGCCGCAGCCGATGCGCGCCCAGTTTGCGTTGCAGGCGGTGGGTGGTCTGGATCGTCTCTTCCAGGCTGTCGAACAGATAACCGGGGTGGCCGACGACGCCGGCGGTCAGGCCCGACGGATCGCGGATCACCACCTGCGGCCCCGGGCCGGCCAGCGCTTCGCCATAATCCCAGCGGAAGCGCGCATATTGCACCGCCCCGTCATAGCTCCAGTCATCGCCGGCGTAGCTGGCGGTGGCGGCGACCAGTGTCGAATGGCGATCCTGGTTGGAGCCGGCCGATGGCAGGCCATTGTTGCCGCCGCCCAGCCCGCCGCCGGGCCGTTCGATGGTGACGCGGCCGATATTGGCGCGCAGGCCCAGGGTCCAGTCATCGGTCAGCCGATGATCGAGCCGCAGCGAAGCGAGGTGGAACTGGTTGTTGCCGGTCACCGTATCGGTGATGCCGAGCAGCGGCGCATCGACGACCTGGGTGTTGCGATCGCGGGTGAACTCATAGTTGATGTAGAAGAAGGTCTTGTCCTTCGCGATCGCCCCGCCCAGCGCGAAACCGGCCTGATAACGTTCGAAACTTTCACCTACCGCGTTGCCCGACAGGTCGCGGCGCGGGAAGGGCGAGGCGGCGTCCAGCGGCCGGCCGGGGCGGACCAGCGCATAGGCTTCGCCGTGCAGCTCGTTGGTGCCCGATGGCGTGGTATAGTTCACGATGCCGTTGGCGGTGCGGCCATAGGCAACCGAATAGCTGTTGGCGAGCACGGTCACGCTGCGGGTGAAGCCCAGCGGCACCGGGAACTTGATGCCGCCAAGGAAATTCTCGTTATTGTCGAGGCCGTCGATCAGATAATTGGCGTCGAGGCCATTGCTGCCGTTGATCGAGATCGACGGTGCTTCCGGGAAGAAGCCGGTGCTGGCCACCACGTTCGGCAGCCGGATCAGCGAACCGATCACGTCGCGGCCTTCGATGGGCAGGGCAGTCAACTGCTCACGGCCCAGCGAGGCGGAGACTTCGGCGTTGACGGCGTTGAGGCCCACCACCGTCCGCGCGCCGGTCACCGTGATGGTCTGGCCAACGGGGGTCAACCGCAGGGTGATGCTGCTGGAAAAATTGCTGCGCAAGGTGAGCGACTGCGGTTCGGCGGCGTCATAGGCGGCGCTGGCAGCGGTGCTGATGCGGAACTGGCCGCTGGTGGTCAGGCCTTCCAGCCGCAGCAGGCCCTGGGCATCGGTGCGGGCCACGCGGCGGAAACCGGTGCCGGGATTTTCGATGACCACTTCCACATCGGCTGCCGGTGCGCCGCTCAACCCATCCACCACCGAGATCTGGATGCCGGCCTGTTGCGCATGCGCCGGCATCGCCACCATCGCTGCGCCGGCCAGAAAGACGGCCGCAGCCCGGTTCAAACCCTTCATTCCAATCCCCCAAGTGCTCCGCCACCCACAGGCGTGCAGGCGGTTTTCATGACTGTTGCCATTCAAATACGCAACAGGCCGGCAATTGGTTACCCCGTCTCCACTACCGCAATCGCCACGCGTGATAGCGGCCCACCCAGGCCAGCAGGCCCTGCGGCGCATGCGCCTTCTTCCAGTTGCCGGCGGCAAACTTGTTGGCTTCGGCCATGGTGGGATAGGTGTGGATGGTGCCGAGCAGCTTGTTGAGACCCAGACCGTGCTTCATCGCCAGAACATATTCGGCCAGCAGCTCGCCGGCATGGTCACCGACGATGGTGGCGCCCAGTATCTTGTCCTTGCCGGGCGGGGTGAGGACCTTCACGAAGCCGGTGGTGGCGCTGTCGGCAATGGCGCGGTCGAGTTCGTGCAACTGGTAGGTGGTCACCTCGACCGCGACGCCCTTAGCCTTGGCTTCATCTTCCGACAGGCCGACGCGGGCGATCTCGGGATCGAGGAAGGTTGTCCACGGTATGACGCGATAATCCGCCTTGAAGCGGCGGAACTGGCCGAACAGCGCGTTCACGGCCGCATACCAGGCCTGGTGCGAAGCGACATGGGTGAACTGGTAGGGGCCAGCCACATCCCCGCAGGCGTAGATATTGGGATAGAGCGTCGCCAGATAATCGTCGGTCACCACTGTGCGGTCGGTTTCGATGCCCAGCTCTTCCAGGCCATAGCCGGTGAGGCGAGCCTTGCGGCCAACTGCGACGATCAGCGCGTCATAAGGCAGGGCGCATTCAGCGCCGGCGTGGCTGACGATCAGGGTCTGCTCCCCCTCCACCCGCAGCGCAGCATGGCCGGTGAGCACCTCCACGCCGGAACCGACCAGTGATGCATGAGCGATGGCGGCGACATCGTCATCCTCCCGCGGCAACACGCGCGGTCCCATTTCGACCTGTTGCACCTGTGCGCCCAGCCGGGCCAGCGCCTGGGCGAGCTCGCAGCCAATGGGACCGCCGCCGAGCACGATGATGCGTTTGGGAATGGCGTCGAGCGCGGAGAAGGCGTCCCAAAGTGTGTCACTGGTCAGGTGATTGCTTTCGGTGAGGCCGGGCAGCGGCGGCACCAGCGGTGCGGCGCCGGCCGCGATGACGATGCTGCGCGTGGTGAGGCGCTGGGTGGTGCCGTCGTGACGGGTGATCTCCACCGTCCAGGGGTCAACGATACGGGCGTGGCCCAATTCCATGTCCACCCCCAGCCCGGTGTAGCGCTCCACGCTGTCGTTGGGTTCGATGGTGGCAATGACATTCCGGATGCGGGCCATCACGGCGCGAAAACCGAAGGTCGGCGCTTGCGGGGTCAGGCCATAGGCATCGGCGTGGCGCATCTGGTGGGCGATGCGGGCGGACTTGATCAAGGCTTTCGAGGGCACGCAGCCATAGTTGAGGCAATCGCCGCCTAGCTTGTGCGACTCAACCAGTGTCACCTTGGCCTTCACCGTGGCGGCAATGTAGGCTGAGACGAGGCCAGCCGCGCCGCCGCCGATCACCACCATGTTGCGGTCAAAGCGCTTTGGCCGCTGCCAACGGGCGTAGACGCGGCGGCGCTTGAGGGCGCCCATAACGGCTTTCCCGATCCACGGAAGCAGGCCCAGCGCAGCAAAGCTGGCCAGCAAGCCGGGCGAGGCGACGTCGCGCAAACTGGAAATGCCGGCCAGCTGCGTGCCAGCGTTCACATAGACCGCGGTGCCCAGCAACATGCCGATCTGGCTGACCCAGAAATAGGTGAGCGTGCGAATGGGGGTGAGGCCCATCAGCAAATTGACGACGAAGAAGGGAAACACCGGCACCAGCCGCAACGAGAAGAGGTAGAAGGCGCCATCGCGCTCAATCCCGGCGTTGATGGCCGCAAGCCGCTCTCCGAACTTGCCCTGCACCCAGTCCCGCAGCAGGTAACGCGAAACCATGAAGGCCAGTGTTGCGCCGATGGTGGAAGCGAAGGAGACGATGAGCAGTCCCAGCCCCAGGCCGAAGATCGCCCCACCCGCCAGCGTCATGATCGCAGCACCAGGGAAGGAAAGGGCGGTGAGCGCCACATAAGTCGCGAAATAGCCGCCGATCACCACAGCCGGGTTGGCGGCATAGAGTGCGACAATATCGCCTTGCCGTGCTTTCAGCGCATCGAGCGTGAGATACTGGCCAAGATCAAACTGAAACCAGGCGACGATCGCTGCCGCGAACAGCAGGACGATGGGCAGACGTTTCATCGGGTGGGGTTCCGTTTCATCAGGCCAAGGTGGACGCAAAGCATGGGCCACGCAAATCTGTTGTTCGCACGAGTGGTGGCAAAAGATGCATTGTTTCCCTTTGCCGGCGCACTCCGCTATGCGCCGCGGGCATGTCCCCCGTTGTTGACCTTGCCCTGCCACCTGCCGAAGACTGGCAGGCCCAGGCCCGTGCTGCTCGGATCAGTACCGCCGATCTGTTGGCCCATGTGGGCCTAAAGGCGGCGGATTTTGCCGAGGGCGTGATCGCACAGCCGGATTTCCCGCTTTCCGTGCCGCCGCATTATCTGTCGCTGATCCGCCGCGGCGATCCGGCTGATCCGCTGCTGCTGCAAGTGCTGGCGCGCGCCGAGGAAGCCTTGCCGCAGCCGGGCCGCCTCACCGATCCTCTGGAGGAGGCCGATTATCGCGCCGCGCCCGGCGTCTTGCGCAAATATCGCAGCCGGGCGCTGCTGATCGCGTCCGGTGCCTGCGCAATCCACTGCCGTTATTGTTTTCGTCGACACACGGATTATGGCAGCGTCATGCTCACCCGTTCGGGTGAGGCCGAAGCGCTGGCGCTGATTGCCGGCGATGCGGCCATTGAGGAAGTCATATTGTCGGGCGGTGATCCGCTCAGCCTGACGGATGCCAGGCTGACCGCGCTGGTGTCGGCCATCGCTGCCATCCCGCACGTCACCACGCTGCGTCTGCACAGCCGGACGGTTCTGGCCATACCGGACCGTGTAACACCGGCGCTGGTCGATCTGCTGGCCGGCACACGGCTCAACGTCGTGATCGTCACCCACAGCAATCATGAGCGGGAAATCTCCCACGACGTGGCGGCAGCAATGGGCCGGCTGCGGGCGGCGGGGGTGACTCTGCTCAACCAGTCGGTGTTGCTGGCCCAAGTGAACGATGATGCGGCCACCATTGCCGCCCATTGTCGCCGGCTGTTCGCGGCCGGCGTGTTGCCTTATTATCTCCACCTCACCGATCCGGTGGACGGCGCCGCGCATTTCGATGTGGATGAAGCCCGCGCCCGCACCATCGAGGCTGAACTGCGGGCGGCGCTGCCCGGCTATTTGGTACCGCGTCTCGTGCGCGAAGTGCCGGGTGAAACGGGGAAGACGCCGCTTTGGGCGCTCTCCACATGAACGGGCGATAACAAGTCCGTTCAGACAGTTCACATGTGATCTGTGCGAATCAGTCTTCATCAACACCAGCCGGAGACTGTCCATGAAGACAACGCTGACCATCGCACTCCTCGCCACGCTCGGCCTGTGCATCGCCGCCCCGGCGGAAGCGCAGTGGCACGAACCTGTGCAGCAGGCCGGCTGGAACGGCGGTTACAATGGCGGCTATCAGGGCAGTTGGGACAATGGCTATCGCGGCGATCCCCGGCGCAATGGCGGCTGGAATGGCGGCTACAACGCCGGTTACCGCGGCGATTATTATGGCGACGGTTATTGCCGGCGCAGCAGCGGCGGCACCGGCACGGTTGTTGGCGCGATTGCTGGCGGCGTGATCGGCAATCAGGTGGCGCGGCGCAATGATCGCACCGTGGCCACCGTGGCCGGCGCCGTCGTCGGCGGCCTTCTGGGTCGCAGCATCGATCGCGGCCGCACCGTTTGCCGCTGAACCGGATTTCAAGGAGAACGACCATGAACAGCCTGAAAATCAGTTTGGGCCTTGCCCTGCTCACGATGGGCGCCGCCACCCCGGCGCTGGCCGGCGATGATGATTGGCGCGATCGCCGCAATGCCTCCCCGCGCGAAGTGGCGCGCAGCTATGATCGGGTGCAGGAAGAACGCCGCGATCTCGCCCGGGCCCAGTATCGCGGTGATCCCCGCGACATCCGTGAAGAGTCGCGTGAACTTTACCGGGCGCAGCGCGAATTCCGCCAGGATCGCGCCGATCTCTATCGGGCCGGCTGGGATGATGATCGCCGCCGTGATGGCTGGGATGATGATGACCGTCGCCGTGGCCAGAAGAACGGCCGCGGCTGGGGCCCCGGTGGCCGGCCTGCCAATGATTGGCGCTATCGCCAGGATGGTTGGAACCGCCAGGGCTGGCATGCCGAGCAATTCTATCGCCCCGGCAACAATTATCAGCCCCGCTATCTGGGTGCCAATGACCAGATCTGGCGCGGGTATGACAACCGCTATTACTGCCGGCGTAGCGATGGCACCACCGGCCTGATCATCGGTGGCCTCACCGGCGGCACGCTGGGGAATGTGCTGGCGCCGGGCGGTTCCAAGGTGCTGGGCAGCATCATCGGCGGCACGCTGGGTGCCGTGATCGGCAACAGCGTCGACCGCAACCGCGTGGTCTGCCGCTAAACGTTTGCCGTTAAGCACCTGCCGCTGAGCGGTTGAAAAATCGATGGCGTTCATCGGATAATCCCGATGGACGCCATTTGCGTGCCCGGCCTATGCTGCTGACATAGGAGACTGATGATGGCCAAGAAAAAAGCCAAGGATGATGCAATCAATCTGGGCATGCCTGATGCTCAACGCCGCGCGATTGCCGACGGCCTGTCTCGGCTGCTTGCCGATACCTACACGCTCTATCTGAAAACCCACAATTTCCACTGGAATGTCACAGGCCCGCAGTTCAATTCGCTGCATCTGATGTTCGAAGGCCAGTATACCGAACTGGCGCTGGCGGTGGACCTGATTGCCGAACGCATCCGTGCGCTGGGTGAACCGGCGCCGGGCAGCTATTCGGCCTTTGCCAAGCTTTCGACCATCAAGGAGGCCGACGGCGTGCCCAGCGCCACCGAGATGGTGCGCATCCTGGCCGACGATCAACTCGCCGTTGTCCGCACCGCGCGCAGCGTGTTCCCGCTGGCCGATGCGGCCCATGATGAACCAACCGCCGATCTGCTCACCCAGCGCATGCAGGTGCACGAAAAGACCGCCTGGATGCTGCGCGCCAACCTAGGCTGAGGCTCAGTCGCCGCGCTTGCAATACAGCAGCACTGTCACGCCAGCCAGCGCGGCCGCCACGCTGCCGGCAATGATGCCCAGCTTGGCGGCCGCTTCCTGGGGGCTGCCTTCGCCAAAGGCCAGTGCAGAGATGAACAGGCTCATGGTGAAGCCGATCCCGCACAGCAGCGACAGACCCCAGATATGCCAGCCATTGGCATTTGCCGGCATGTCGACGATGTCTAACTTCACCAGTGCCATGATCGCGCCAAAGATGCCGATCATCTTGCCGAACACGAGGCCGGCCGCGATACCCAGCACCAGCGGATCAATCACGGCATCCAATGAAAGCTCGCGCACATCCACGCCGGCATTGGCAAATCCGAAGATCGGCACAATGGCAAAGGCCACCCACGGCGCAATGCTATGCTCCACCCGCAGAAGCGGGCTGTCATGGATTTCCGGCACTCCGGGGCTGGGCTTGATGGGCAGCGCCAGCGCGGTGATCACACCGGCCAACGTGGCGTGGATACCGCTGGCGTGCACCGCAACCCACAAGGCCGCCCCCACCAGTAGATAGGGCCACACCACCTGCACTCGCCGCCCGTTGAGCAAGGCCAGCAGGCCGCACAGCCCGGCCGCCGCCGCCAGTGCCGCCAGATCAACCCCATCGGTATAGACAGCGGCGATCACCACGATCGCACCCATATCGTCGATCACGGCAATGGCGGTAAGCAGCAATTTCAGGCTGGCCGGCACCTTGTTGCCAAGCAGCGCCATCACGCCCAATGCAAAGGCGATGTCGGTCGCGGTGGGGATGGCCCAGCCCTTCAAATTGGCCGGAGCATCAAGATTGAGGCCCAGGAACACCAACGCCGGCGCCGCCATGCCCGCCGCCGCTGCCACGCCGGGCAATATGCGGCGCGGCCAGGTCGCCATCTCGCCATCGACAAATTCGCGCTTGATCTCGCAGCCGACGAGCAGGAAGAACACCGCCATCAACGCATCGTTGATCCAGTGCAGCAGGCTCATCGGCCCGACATCCACATGCAGCAAGTGAAAATAATCCTCGGCCAGCGACGAATTGGCAATGCCCATCGCTGCCGCAGCCGCCAGCATCAATATCTGGCCGCCCGCCGCCTGGCTGGACAGCAACTCACGGATGACGCTCAGGCGCAGGCGGGGCAGGGGCAAGGCCATGACCCTGCCTTACCAAGCAAGGCTTTGGCCGGGAAGAAAATCCGGTTCAGCGCGTGTAGTTAGTTGCCACCCAGTCGCGATAGCTGCCGTCGATCACTGCGCGCCACCAGCCTTCGTTGGCCAGATACCAGCCCAGCGTTTCGGCAAAGCCCTGATCGAAGGTGCGTGCCGGGGCATAGCCCAGTTCGGCGCGCGCCTTGGTTTCGTCAATGGCGTAGCGGCGATCATGGCCGGGGCGATCGGTGACGAACGTCTTCAGGCTGGCCGTGGGCAGTCCCTTGGCCGCCGGCGAGTCCGGGAAGCGCGCGGCGAGGCCGAGGGTGAGGCACGGCCTGTCGCATGCCTGGCCTAGCCAGAGCGGACAGAATGTCGCATGAGAAGCAAAATTACCGTTGACTACTTGGCGGCGACATAATCTTACCCTAAGCGCGGCTTATATCACGGTTTCCTGTCCGTTGGCCGGCCTTTGCCGTGTCAGTGGCAATGGTTGGGCAGAATGAACATGGTTGATCTCACTGCTGCTGCGCGTGTCCAGATGCTGGTTCCCGGTGCCAATCCGGTGCGCACCCGTGCCGATTGGGAGACCATGCGTGCCCAGGTACTGGCGGATCCGGGCGCGTTCCACGGCAGGATCGCTGCCCAGAACCTGCACTGGCTGGTTGATGTCGCCGGCCGGCCGGCCTGGCTGAGCCGCGGCGCTGACGGCGAATGGACCGGTTGGGACGCCGAAACCGCCGCGCCAGTGGCCGCCGACCTGCCGGCCGATTTCGCGCCCTGGACGCGCGCTTTCAACGCCGATGACGCGCCCAACTTCCGCTGGTTTGAAGGCGGCCGCACCAACGCTGCTTTCAACGAACTCGATCGCCACGTGCTGGCTGGCCATGGCGCGGAAGCTGCCTTCATCTTTGAAGGCGACCGCTGGGATCTTGCCGCCAACAACGGCCGCGGTGCGCCGGTCGATTGCGTCACTGTCTCCCGCCGCCTGCTGCTGCTGGAAGCTGCGAAGTGCGCCGTCGCCCTGCAGAAACTCGGCCTCAAGGCCGGTGACCGCATTGCGCTCAACATGCCCAACGTGCCGGCTCAGCTGTACTGGACGGAAGCCGCCAAGCGCATCGGCGTCATCTACACGCCGGTGTTCGGCGGCTTTTCAGACAAGACCTTGTCTGACCGCATCCACGATGCCGGCGCGCGCATCGTTATCACCGCCGATGGCGGCTATCGCAACGCCCAGATCGTGCCGTTCAAGACGGCCTATACCGATCCGGCGCTGGACAATTATGTGCCGGTCAACGTCGCGCTGCGGATGCTGGAGGACCGCCTGGGCGGCGCCGATCTTGGCCTGTCCGACAGCACCCGTACCGCCATGGCCGGCATCGTCACGGCGGCGCTGAAGGGCGAAGTCACCGTCGAGCGCGGCGACGTCATGCGCGGTCTGGGCCGGGCGCTGGCTGAGCTGGGCAAGGAAGGCCTGGTTGATGCCGCGCAATCGGCGCGCATCCGCATCGCCATCGCCGAAACGCTGGTCAGCACCCCGCCGCGTGTCGATGCGGTGATCGTCGCCAACCATGCCCATGTGCCCGACATTGTCTGGCGCGATCGCGACGTGTGGGGCCATGATCTCACCAACGTCGCGCTGGCCGACATCCTCGCCGCCGCCGGTCTGCCCGATGAGGCCGCGCTGCACGCGCTCGACGATCAGGCGTTCGTGTCCGCGCTGTGGAAGGCGTCGAAGCCGCTTCCGGTCGATGCCGAATATCCGTTGTTCTTCATCTACACCTCGGGTTCCACCGGCAAACCCAAGGGCGTGGTCCACGTTCACGGCGGCTATGCCAGCGGCATCATGGAGACCATGAAAGTGGCCTTCGACGCCCGCCCCGGTGACACCATCTTCGTCGTCGCCGATCCGGGCTGGATCACCGGCCAGAGCTACATGATCGCCGCCGCGCTGCTGAGCCGCGTCACCACCGTTCTGGCCGAAGGTTCGCCGGTGTTCCCGCATGCCGGGCGGTTCGCGGCGATGATCGAGAATCACGGCGTCACCATCTTCAAGGCCGGCGTCACCTTCCTCAAGGCGGTGATGACCGATCCGCAGAATCTGAAGGACATCCAGGCCTACGACCTCAGCGGCTTGCGCGTCGCCACCTTCTGCGCTGAGCCCTGCTCGCCGCCGGTGCAGGCCTTCGGCATGGAGAATATCACGCCGCAGTACATCAACAGCTATTGGGCGACCGAGCATGGCGGCATCGCCTGGACGCATTTCTATGGCAACGGCGATTTCCCGCTGGCGGCCGATGCGCGCACCTTCCCGCTGCCGTGGATCGTCGGCGATGTGTGGGTGGAAGACGAAGCCGGCGACAAGAACGCCCGCGTGCTGCTGACGCGCGAGGGCAGCGATGGCGTCACCTGGCGCAAGGCCGGCCGCGGCGAGAAGGGCGAGATCATCATCGCCGCGCCCTATCCCTATCTGGCGCGCACCGTTTGGGGCGACAGCGAGAATTTCCGCGTTGAAAATGGTGCCGTCGCTCCCGGCTGGGCCGGCGATGCGGGCCGCTGGCGCGATGGTTACTGGAGCCGCTGGCAGGGTGTGTGGGCCTATACCCAGGGCGATTTCGCGGTGCAGGGCGATGATGACGGCTTCTCGCTGCATGGCCGTTCGGATGACGTGATCAACGTTTCCGGACACCGCATGGGCACCGAGGAAATCGAAGGCGCCATCCTGCGCGACAAGGCGCTGAACCCGGAAAGCCCGGTGGGCAATGTGCTGGTTGTCGGCGCGCCGCACCGTGAGAAGGGGCTGACGCCACTCGCCTTCATCACCCCCGCGCCGGGCCAGACCATCACCCGTGATGACGAACGCCGGCTTTCCGACCTGGTGCGCACCGAAAAGGGCGCGGTCGCCGTGCCGGGCGATTTCCTGGTGGTGTCGCAGTTCCCCGAAACCCGCAGCGGCAAGTACATGCGCCGCATGGTGCGCGCGCTGGTGGAAGGCACGCCTATTGGCGACGTCACCACGCTGAAGAACCCGGAAAGCCTGGACGAACTCAAGCGCGTCATCAGCGCCTGGGAACGCAAGCAACGCCTGTCTGAAGATCAGGATATCTTCGATCGCTACCGCTATTTCCGCATTCAATACAACACGGTCGCGCCCGGCGCGAAGGTGGCGACAGTGTTCATCGCCAACCCGCCGGTGAACGCGCTCAACGAACGCGCCATCGACGAACTGGTGATCGTGGTCGAGCATCTGTCGCGCCGCCATGACGTGGCCGCGGTGGTGTTCACCGGTGACGGCACCGCCAGCTTCGTGGCGGGCGCCGACATCCGCCAGTTCCTGGAAGAAATCCACACGGTGGAGGAAGCCCGCGTGCTGCCCGCTAACGCGCAATTGGCGTTCGGCAAGATCGAACAGATGGGCAAGCCCTGCGTCGCGGCCATTCAGGGCGTGGCGCTGGGTGGCGGCATGGAGTTCGCGCTGGCCTGCCATTATCGCGTCGCCGAAAGCCACGCCCGTTTCGGCCAGCCGGAAATCCGCCTGCGCCTGCTGCCCGGCTATGGCGGTACCCAGCGATTGCCGCGACTGCTCACCGATCGGCGCGGGCCGGAAGGCATGCTTGACGCGCTTGACCTGATCTTGGGTGGCCGCAGCGTCGAAGCGGCGGATGCGCTGGACATGGGCGCCATCGATGCCATCGCCGATGGGTCGAACGATGCGCTCAGCCTCGCTCACGCCGCCGTGCGGGAATTCGTGCGTCTCGGTGACACCAGCCATCTGGGCCGCGCCTGGGCGGAACGCCGCAAGGCTGCCAAGAGCGCCTGGCAACATGAAGGCCATGTCGATCTGGATCATGCGCTGGCCGATCCGTTCGTGCAGCGCATCCTGAAGCAGCTCGATTGGGCCGGCCGCGGCAAGGCCGGTGAGCGCGCCATCGATGCGATCCGCACCGGCTGGACGCAAGGGATGGCCGCCGGCCTCGCCCGCGAAGCCGAATTGTTCAGCGAAGCCGTAGTTGATCCCGAAGGCGGCAAGACCGGCATCCGCCTGTTCATGGACAAGAAGGCGCCGCCGTTGCCGGTGCGCCGCAACGGCGTGCACATCGAAGCTGAGTTCGACGCCAAGGCTGAGCGGCTGGAAGCGGCCGGCGACCTGCTGCCGGTGGGCGCGCCCTTCTTCCCCGGCGTCACCCCGATTCCGGGCCATCAATATGGCTTCGGCATCGCCCGCAGCCCGGATACCGGCGCGCCGCAGTTCGGTCCGCCGGAAACCCACGAGAAGCAGTTGATCGTGCCGACGCCGCAGCCGGAGCCGAACGAGGCGCTGGTCTATCTGCTCAGCAGCGAAGTGAACTTCAACGATATCTGGGCGTTGACCGGCATTCCCGTTTCCCCGTTCGACAATCACGAGGAAGATGTGCAGCTCACCGGTTCTGGCGGTCTGGCGCTGGTCGCTGCGCTGGGCAGCGAAGTTCGCGGGCAGGGCCGGCTGAAGGTGGGCGATATGGTGGCGGTCTATTCCGGCACCTCCGATCTGCTGTCTCCGCAGGCCGGGCGCGACCCGATGTATGCTGATTTTTCCATCCAGGGCTATGAGACGAAATCGGGCAGCCACGCCCAGTTCCTTACCGTGCAGGCACCGCAGCTCCACCCGGTGCCCGGCGATCTCACGCTGGAACAGGCCGGCAGCTACATCCTCAACCTCGGCACCATCTGGCGTTGCCTCTACACCACGCTGGAAATCATCGGCGGCAAGACCATCTTCATCGAAGGGTCGGCCACCGGCACCGGGCTTGATGCGCTGAAATCGGCCAAGGCCAGCGGTTTGCAGGTGACCGGCCTGGTCTCCAGCCCGGCCCGCGCCGAGTTCGTGAAGTCCAAGGGCGCCGTGGGCGCGCTCGATCGCACCGATCCGCGGTTCAAGTCGCTGTTCACCTCCGTGCCCGATGGCAGCAAGTCCGATTGGGCGGCGTGGGAACAGGCCGGCGAGGCACTAGTGGCGGAATACAAGGCGCTGAACGGCGGCAAGCTGGCGGATTATGCCGTGTCCCACGCTGGTGAAACCGCTTTCCCGCGCAGCTTCCAGTTGCTGGGCGATGGCGGCGTGCTCGCCTTCTATGGTGCGTCGTCGGGCTATCACCTCAGCTTCATGGGCAAGAAGGGCGGTTCCGATCCGGTCTCCATGCTGGCCCGCGCTGGTGCGCGTGGCGGTGAGGCGGTGCTGATCTTCTATGGCCCCGGCACCACGCAACTGGCCGACGAGACCGGCCTAGAGATGATCGAGGCCGCCCGCGGGTTGGGTTGCCGCATCGTTGTCGTCACCAACACCGATGGCCAACGCGAATTCATCCTGTCGCTGGGCTTTGAAGATGCGGTGGCCGGTGTGGTCAGCCTTGAAGGCATCAAGCGGCGCGAAGGCGCCAATTTCGATTGGCCCGACACCATGCCGCGTCTGCCGGTGGCGCGCGAGGATATCGAGAATTTCCGCGAAGCCGTGCGCCAGTTCCAGGACAAGACGCTGAAGCCCTTCGGCAATGCCGTCGGCAAGCTGTTGCGTTCGCCGGATAATCCGCGCGGCAACCCGGATATCGTGCTGGAACGCGCCGGGCAGGATACGCTGGGTGTGACCACGGCGCTGGTGAAGCCGTTCACTGGCCGTGTCGTCTATTGCGAAGATATGGCCGGGCAGCGCTATAATTTCTATGCGCCGCAGGTGTGGACGCGCCAACGCCGGATCGTGATGCCGATGGCGGAAATCCGCGGCACGCACTTGTGCAACGCCTACGAAGTCACCCGCATGAACGACATGATCGCGGCCGGCATCCTGGATGTGACCGAGCCGACGGTGGTGCCGTGGGAAGGCCTGCCGGAAGCGCACCAGAGCATGTGGGACAACCGCCACACCGGCGCGACCTATATCGTCAACCACGCGCTGCCGGCGATGGGCCTGCGCGGCAAGGATGAGCTGTACGAAGCTTGGGCTTCGTTGAGCACGGACAAAGGGCAGGGGGAATGAACGCGATGGCCAAGACCAAGAGCAGCGCGACCGGCCGCCTTGCCGGCAAGGTGGCGCTGATCACCGGGGCCGCCGGCAATCTGGGCGGCAGCATCGTGCGCCGTTACCTGGCCGAAGGCGCCACCGTGGTGATGAGCGGCCGTGACGCCGCCCGCACCCAGGCCGCGCTTGATGCCGCTGTCGCCGATGTGGGCGGCACCGCCACCATCGTGACGATGGACGGCGCTAACATCGAATCCGTGCGCGCCGGCATTGCCGAAGTGGTCGCCCGCCATGGCCGCATCGATGTGCTGGTCAACAATGCCGGTTCGGCTGGCCCCAAGCAGGTGCTCGGCGATCTGCCGTTGCTGCCTGAAGAACTGGAAGGCACGCCTGACAGCGAGACGGTGGGCGATGCTGCCCGCAACATCATGGTGGTGGCCTGGAATCTGGTGCGTGCCGCCGCTTCGGCAATGGGCGAGGGTGGCAGCATCATCAATGTCTCCACCATTTTCAGCCGCACCGATTATTTCGGCCGTGCTGCCTACACGGTGCCGAAGGCCGCGCTGAATATCCTGTCGAAGGGTCTGGCGCGCGAACTGGGCACGCGTGGCATCCGGGTGAACCAGCTCTATCCCGGCCCGATTGCTTCCGAACGCATCCGCACCGTGTTTGCCGCCATGGACAAATTGAAGGGCGATGAGGCCGGCAGTACCGCCAATCACTTTTTCAACCTGATGGCGCTGGAACGCAGCGTGGATGGCGAGGCCAAGGCCAAGACCTTTCCGACGCCGGCCGACATCGCCAACACCTGCGTGTTCCTGGGCTCGGACGAAAGCGCAGCCTTCGCCGCCCATGACTTCGAAGTGACCCACGGCATGGCCGTGCCGCTGGAATCGCGCAGCGAGTTCCTGCACCGGCCCGATCTGCGCGCCATTGATGGTGATGGCCACGGCATCTTGATCAGTGCCGGCAACCAGTTGGACGACGCGCTGGCCATGGCCGGGCTGTTCGCCGCCCAAGGCTCAAAGGTGTTGCTCGGTTTCCACGCCCAGGCGGCGCTGGATGATGCCGCCGAGCGGTTGCCGGCCGGCGTGAAAGCAGTGCGCTTCCCGCGCCACGATCACATGGCGATGGATGCCGAACTGGCGCGCTTCACCGCGCACGTGGCGGCCATCGATGGCGCCATCATCCTGCCAACACGCGGCCCGGGCTATTTCAACGGGGCGCTTAACGAAGCCAGCGATGCGGCGGTGGAACGCTTTGTCGATGATGAACTGGAAGGCGCCATCGCGGTGGCGCGTACGCTCGATCGCTATTGGCAGCAGGGCCAGGATCTGCCTGGCGATCCGCGCGTGCTGTTCATCACCAATCCCGACGATGGCGCCGGCAACGGCTGGGCCGATGTTGGCCGTGCCGCCATCGAGGAACTGCTGCGCGTGTGGCGCGATGAGGCCCGGGTGGCCGCCACGCAGGGCAAGACGCCCCGCCCGGTGTGGGGCAACCAGATCGTGCGCTTTGGCAACAATGAGCCGGAGAACCGCGATTTCGCCGCCGGCCACGCCGCCCGCCTGCTGCTGGGAGGCCGCCAGATAGAGCCGATCAACCTGTACATCCCTGCCAGCATCACCAAGGCCACCGGAGCCCGCCGTGCGCTGGCCGGTACGGCGGAAAACATCACCGGGCTGCATTTGGGCAAGGTGGCTCTGATCACCGGCGGTTCGGCCGGCATCGGCGGCGCGCTGGCCCGCCTGCTGGCGCTGGCCGGTGCCAAGGTGATGATGGTCGCTCGCCGCGAATCCGAACTGGATGCCGCGCGCGAACGCATCGTGGGCGAGTTGCAGGACATAGGCTTTGCCGGCGTGGAGCGCCGGGTGCGCACGCTGGCCGGCATCGATGTCGCCGACATGAAATCGCTGAAGCACGCCGTTGACGAGACCGTGCGCGCCTTTGGCCGCATCGATTATCTGATCAACAATGCCGGCGTTTCGGGTGCCGAGGAAATGGCGGTGGATATGGGGGTGGAGAATTTCCGCCACACCCAGTTTGCCAACCTCATCTCCAACTATGCCCTGATGCACATGGTGGTGCCGATGATGCGCAAGCAGGGTTCCGGCTATATTCTCAATGTTTCCAGCTATTTCGGTGGCGAGAAGTATCTGGCAGTATCTTACCCGAACCGCACCGACTATGCCGTGTCCAAATCGGGCCAACGCGCCATGGTCGAATCCATGGCTCGTCACCTCGGCCCGGAGATCCAGATCAATGCTATCGCGCCTGGCCCGGTGGACGGGGATCGCCTTGCGGGCCTGGGCGGCAAGCCCGGCCTGTTCGAACGGCGCGGACGGCTGATCCTGGAGAACAAGCGGCTGAACGCCGTTCATTCCGCCGTGATCAAATCGGTGCGTGCCGGCGGTTCGGTGGGGCAAATCCTGTCCCGCCTGTCCCGCAACGATTCGGTGCAGTTGAGCCACGACAAGTCCAACCCGCAGCCGCTGCGTGATCTGGCGCTGGCCTGTGCTCGTGAAGGCGATGAAAGCTGCTGCTGGGATCGCTACATCCTCACGCCCGTGCTGGCGGCCAAGCTGCTCAAGCGCCTGCGGCTGGGCGGCTGGCTGATCGGCACCGACTGGCAGGCGCGCGACGAAGCCGACTGGCTGGTTCGCGTGCCGCCCGACGACATGCCTTGGCTGCCCGTCGCCCAGATCGGCCGCGAAGCCGCCAAGGTGCGCGGCGGCGTGCTTTCCCAGCTCCACCTCGGCAAGATGCCGACGGAGACGGAAGTGGCGCAGGCCACGGTGTTCTTCCTCGCCGATCGCGCGGTGTCGGGTGAAACCTTCATGCCGTCGGGCGGCCTCAACGTCGAACGCTCGGCCACCGAACGCGAATTGTTCGGCAGCCCCAAGGCCGAACGCCTGGCCCAAATGGGCGGCAAGACGGTGTGGCTGGTGGGCGAACATCTCGCCGATTATCTGGGTGCCGCCGCACAGGGTTTCCTCGATTGCGACGTGGCGCGTGTGGTGCTGGTCACCGCGAGTGCCGCCGGGGCGACAGCTATCAAGGGCCATATCGGCAGCGGTGCCGACCGGGTCGAATCGTTGCTCATCGACGGCGAGATCGAAACGGCGCTTGATGCAGCGCTAGCGACGTGGGGCCATCCCACCACCATCGTTTCGACGCCTTTGAAGGCCTTGCCCGATCAACTGTTTGATGCTGACAATCCGCTGGATGGCGATGGCTTTGGCGACGTGGTGGAACATAATCTCACCCACCATTTCCGTATCGCCCGAAAGGTGTCGCTGTTTGACGAATGCCAGCTGGTGCTGGTTTCTCCCGATGTGCCGATGGGCGAGGGGGCAAAGGGTGCGTTCGCGTTGGCCAATTTCGTCAAGACGACGCTGCACGCCTTTACGGCAACGATTGCCGTGGAGAATGAGCGGCTGGTGCACGAAGTGGCGGTAAATCAGATCAACCTCACCCGCCGCGTGCGATCCGAAGAGCCAAAGAACGCGGCCGAGCATGAGGAAGAGGTGTGCCGCTTTGCCCGTGCCGTGCTGCTGGCCGGGGCACCGCTGCCGGATGCCGAGGACAGCCGTTACCGCAGCCGCATCTATCGGGGCATGTCGCTGACGGTCTAAGCGGTCAGCCGCCGCTCTACATCGGCCCAAAGGCCGGCCAATGCGGTCGCGGCCGGGCTGCTGCGGCCAGCGAGCAGGGGCTGCCGCGTGGCGGTCATCGCTTCCACGGCGGCGGCATATGGGATCACCGGCCACTCCGGGTGGGCGGCCATCGCCTCACGGTGCAGGCCCTTGCGGCGATCGGCCATGGAGAACACGGGCATCACCGGCGGCGGAGATTTCATTTCGGTGGCGAGATGCTCGCTGAGCTGCGCCAGCGCCCGGGTGGAGAGCGGCGAGGGGATCAACGGCACCACGACGAGATCGGCGGCACGGAACAGCTGATCGGCCAGTTCCGTGAGACCGGGCGGGCAATCGAGGATGATCCGATCATAGCGATCTTCGAGCGATTTCAGGGCCTTTTTGAGCCTTTTCTCACCTTCCGTGGCAAGGTCAGCCTCCAGTCGGCGCAGCGAGCGATCGGCAGCCAGCACATCCAGATTGGGGAAGGCGGTGGGCTGCACCAGATCGGCAAGATCGGCTTCGGCCAGACCTTTGCGGGCCTTTGCGCCGGCGCGCGGTTCCACTTTCAGCAGCCAGCTGGCAGCGCCTTGCGCATCCAGATCCCACAACAGGGTGCGACGGCCAGACAATGTGGCGGCGGCATGGGCCATGTTGACGGCCAGCGCGGTCTTGCCCACTCCGCCCTTCACACTGAACAGGGCGATGCAGCGCATGTGTGGTTCAGGCCGCCAGCGCGGCGGCGAGGCGATTTCGGATGGCGATCAGGGCCTGGCGATCCGGACCTGGCCTGTTGGCTGTCGGCATCGTAGCAGGGGACGGTGCAGGTGGCGCCGGCTCTTTCGCCGCTGCACCCTTTCCGGCCAGGGCCAGCTGCGCGCCGCGGATGGTCATGCCATCATCGTGCAGCAACGACTTGATCTGGCGCAGCAAACTCATGTCCACCGGGCGGTAGTAGCGGCGCCCGCCGGCGCGCTTCAGCGGCTGCAGCATGGAAAAGCGGGTTTCCCAGAAGCGCAGCACATGCGCCGGAACGCCAATTTCGTCAGCAGCTTCGGAGATGGTGCGGAACGCTGTATCAGATTTTTCAGTCACGCTCCGCCTACTCGCTTACTTGTTGATCGCTTCGCGCAGAAGCTGGCTGGGCCGGAAGGTCAACACGGTGCGCGGCTCGATCGGCACTTCGACCCCGGTCTTGGGATTGCGACCAACGCGCAAGCCCTTGCTTCGCAACATGAAACTGCCGAAACTTGAAATCTTGACGTTGCCGCCCGCAATCAGGGCATCGCTAATGCGATCCAGAACCTGTTCGACCAGTTGCGCCGATTCGGTGCGCGATAGGCCAATTTCACGATGAACCGCGTCGGCCAGATCGGCGCGTGTGACGCTTCCTGCTGCTGTGGTGGCCATGACTTCCCCCCATTTTGCTGCCTGCCCAGCAGCGATTGACCCGATTGGTGAGACAAAACGGCAAACGTACCTTGTTATTGCGTGATTTTACGCGATTTTTCGCGATTCGCTATACCTATTGTCGCACCCCCGCTTTCGGGTGCGATCCGGCTACCAGCGGACGGCCGCGGCACCCCAGGTGAAGCCGCCGCCCATGGCCTCCAGCAGCAGCAAATCGCCGGGCTGGATGCGGCCATCGCGCACGGCTGTGTCCAACGCCAGCGGCACCGAAGCGGCCGACGTGTTGGCGTGGCTGTCGACCGTCACCACTACCTGATCGGGTGAAATGTTCAGTTTCTTCGCGGTGGCTTCCAGGATGCGCAGATTGGCCTGGTGCGGCACCACCCATGCGACATCGCTGGCTTGCAGAGACGCCGCCTCAAGAACTTCGCCCATCACGCTGGAAAGATTGTTGACGGCGTGGCGGAATACTTCCTTGCCCTTCATCCGCAGCTTGCCGGTGGTGCCGGTTGAACCCGGTCCGCCATCAACATAGAGCAGATCGTTGTAGCGCCCGTCGCTGTGCAGGCGGCAGGCGATGACGCCGCGATCGCTGGCGTTGTCGCCGGGCTGCGCCTGCGCTTCCAGCACGATGGCGCCGGCGCCATCGCCGAACAGCACGGCGGTCGTGCGGTCGTCCCAATCAAGGATGTGACTGAAGGTTTCGGCGCCGATCACCAGCGCGCGATTATAGGCGCCGGTGGCAAGCAGCGAATCCGCCACGGTCAGGGCATAGAGAAAGCCCGAACACACCGCGGCCACATCAAAGGCGACGCCGTGCATCATGCCCAGTTTGTGCTGCACCACGGTGGCGACGGCGGGAAAGGTTTGATCCGGCGTGGCGGTGGCGACAATGATCAGATCAATGTCGGCCGGGGACTTTCCGGCTGCGTCCAGCGCGCGCTGCGCGGCAGCGACAGCAAGATCGGAGGTGAATTCCCCCTGTGCCGCGATATGGCGGCGACGGATTCCGGTGCGTTCGATGATCCATTCATCCGATGTGTCGAGCCGGGCGGCCAGATCCGCGTTGCTCAGCACGGTTTGCGGCAGATAGCTGCCGGTGCCGATGATGACGGAACGGCGCTTGCTCATGCCGCGTCGGGCTCCAGGGTAGTCGCCAGCGCCATGTTGACGCCGGCGAGATCGTCGCGAATGCGGCGGTTGACGTCGTCCGTCACCAGATCATGGGCGACGCCGATGGCATTGGCGAGGCCGCGCGCATTGGCGCTGCCGTGGCTTTTGACCACGATGCCGTTGAGGCCAAGGAACACCGCGCCATTGTGGGCGTTGGGATCGAGATGGGCGCGCAGCGATTCGAGCGCGCCGCGGGCGATGAAATAGCCCAGCTTGCCCCAGATCGAGGAGCGGAAGGCATTGCCGAGCAGGCCGGTGACCAGCCGGCTGGTGCCTTCGGCGGTCTTCAGTGCGATATTGCCGGAAAAGCCGTCGGTCACCACCACATCGACATCGCCGGAACCGATCTTGTCGCCTTCGACAAAGCCGAGGAATTGCATCGGCAGGCGCGCGCCTTTCAGCACGGTGGCGGCAGCGCGGATCTCGCCGGTGCCTTTCAATTCTTCCTCGCCGATGTTGAGCAGGGCGACCTTGGGCCGCTCCAGCCCCAGAACGGTGCGCGCAAACGCCGCGCCCATTACCGCGAACTGCACGAGGTTGGTGGCATCGCATTCGGTGTTGGCGCCCAGATCGAGCATCACCGATTCGGATTTCAGCGTGGGCAGCACCGCCGCCAGGGCCGGGCGATCAATGCCCGGCATGGTGCGCAGCGAGAACAGCGACATCGCCATCAGAGCGCCGGTGTTGCCAGCCGAAACGGCGGCATTGGCCTTGCCCTGCTTCACGGCATCGATGGCCATGCCCATTGATGTGGTGCGGGCCCGGCGCAGGGCTTGGCTGGGCTTATCGCTCATGGCGACAACATCTTCGCTGTGGATGACTTCAGCGCGCGCGGCGAGGCGCGGCCAGCGCGCCAGCTCGGCGGTGATCACCGGTTGGTGACCAAACAGCAAGAAGGTGAGGCGCGGATAGCGTTCGGCGGCAATATCAGCCGCCGCAACGGCTTCGGCGGCGCCGGTCTCGCCGCTCATCACATCAAGCGCAATGACCGGGTCCCGGTTTGGCGTGCCTGTCATAAGAAACCGGGCCAGCCTGCCGGGCACCAGGTTCAGGCTTCGACGGCGACGACTTCGCGGCCGTTGTAGAAGCCGCAGGCCCCGCACAGATTGTGCGGCAGCTTCAGCTCACCGCAGTTCGGGCATTCCTGAAACGCTGTTGCGGTCAGCGCATGGTGGCTGCGACGCATGTTGCGGCGGGAAGGCGAGGTCTTGCGCTTGGGAACGGCCATGAGGCACCTGTATCCATCAATCTGAAAGCGGTCGTTAGTGCCCCAACCCGGTGCGTCCTGAATGCCAACGGCCACAGCAAATGGCCGGGCCAGATGCCCCGGATTAACGGCGAAGGAGGCGGCTATATTCGATTCTGCCTGAAGTGCAAGCAGGAATGGCATGAGGGGATGTTGCGGGCCTGTGAAAATGCCTCTCGCGCCCGCGCCGTGGGATGGGCTAACACAGTGCCGTGTTGACTGCGCTTGCCATCCAGAATGTCGTGCTGATCGAGGCGTTGGCCATCGAGTTCGCGCCGGGCCTTGTTGTGCTCACGGGCGAGACAGGGGCGGGTAAATCCATCCTTCTTGATGCGCTGGGGCTCGTGCTGGGCAGCCGTGCCGATGCGGGGCTGGTGCGGGCTGGCAGCGATACGGCGCGGGTGGTGGCAGAATTTGATGTGGGTGCAGGTCATCCAGCTCGCGCGCTGCTGGCGGAAAACGAGCTGGAGGCCGATGGCGCCATCATCCTGCGCCGCCAATTGAAGGCTGATGGCGGCAGCCGGGCGTTCGTGAACGATCAGCCGGTTTCGGCGACGTTGCTGCGCGAACTGGGCGCGGCCTTGGTGGAAATCCATGGCCAGCATGATGAACGCGGGCTGCTCAGCCCCAAAGGGCACCGGGCGCTGCTGGATCAATTTGGGGGCCTTGGTAACCATCTGGTGGCGGCGCGTGACAGTTGGGAGGCGGCGCGCGCGGCGCGGGAGGCGGCGGCCGGCGCGCGCGCGAAATTGGCTGCCGACCAGCGCGACCGCGAGTGGCTGGAGCATGCCGTGGCCGAACTGGACGCGTTGGACATGCAGCCGGGCGAGGAGGAAGAGCTCGCGCTGGCCCGCGCCGCCATGCAGAAGGGCGCGCGGCTGACCGACGATCTGGCGACGATTTCGGAACTGTTCGGGCAGGGCAGCACCACCTTGGCGCAGGGCGCCCGCCGGCTTGACCGGATTTCGGGCGAGCATCCGCTGCTCACCGCCGCGCTGGAGGCGCTGGACCGGGCGCTGGTGGAGGCTGGCGAAGCAGAGACAAAGCTGGCCGAGGCCGTGCAGGCGCTGGATGCTGATCCGGCGCGGCTGGAGCAGGTGGAAAGCCGGCTGTTCGAACTGCGCGGCCTGGCCCGCAAGCACAAGGTGACGGCCGAGGCGCTGCCGGTGCTGGCGGCTGAGCTGAAGGCGCGCGCGGCCGCGCTGGTGGCGGGCGAGGAAGGGCTGGTGGCTCTGGATGCCGCGATGGTGAAGGCGGAGGCGGACTATGCCCGCGCCGCCGCTGCCCTGAGCAAGGCCCGTGCTGCGGCTGCCGCTCGGCTGGATGCGGCGGTTGCGGCCGAACTCAAGCCGCTGAAGCTGGACGCCGCCCGTTTCCGCACTCGCATCACCCCGCTGCTGCAAGGCGAGTGGGGGCCGGAGGGGCAGGAGCGGGTGGAATATGAGATCGCCACCAACCCCGGCGCCGATTTCGCGCCGCTGATCAAGATCGCATCGGGGGGGGAGCTTTCGCGTTTCATCCTGGCGCTGAAGGTGGCGCTGGCCAGCACCGGCAGCGCCGGCACCATGATCTTTGACGAGATTGATCGCGGCGTTGGCGGCGCGGTCGCATCGGCCATTGGTGACCGGCTGGCGCGGCTGGCGGGCGAGGCGCAGGTACTGGTTGTCACCCACAGCCCGCAGGTGGCAGCACGTGGCCACAGCCAGTGGCGCATCGAGAAAGCCAGCGCTGCCGGCATCACCCGCACCAGCCTTGCCCTGCTGGAGCCGACCGAACGCCAGGAAGAAATCGCCCGCATGTTGTCGGGCGCCGATGTCACCCCCGAAGCCCGTGCGCAGGCGGCCCGCCTGCTGGAAGGAACGTGAACCATGCTTGCCGTTGATCGCCGCCAGATGCTGTCT
>Ga0315908_10000870_pt1 | contig 23247 bp, 4 predicted proteins | sample LakEriMetagenome_12_FD_203520 | JGI IMG/M metagenome (GOLD analysis project Ga0315908, IMG submission 203520) | Freshwater fungal communities from buoy surface, Lake Erie, Ohio, United States - Buoy 4 MA124 | ecosystem: Environmental > Aquatic > Freshwater > Lake > Lake biofilm | place: USA...
AAAAAATGAATAATTTAAATAATAATAATTTTAATAATAATAATAATAATAATAATAATAATAATAATAATAATAATAATAATAATAATAATAATAATAATAATAATAATAATAATAGTAATAAAATGAATAAAAAAAAGATAGAGTAATTTTTAAATAAGAAAAAAAAATGTTTTTTTAAGATTAAGAAAGAAGAGAGAAGTAAGAAAGATACTAAAATACAGAATATGATTAAAAATATGAAAAATAAGGTCTAAAAGATGATTAAGAGTATTTATAAAAATAGATATTTGGTTAAAATTAATTTGATAAAGACAGATTTTCAAAATCTTTTTTTTTAGATCAAGTTTTACCTTAACAATAATAATAAAAAAAAACACAAATATAATCTAAAGACGAAGATAAAGAATAATTATAAATATAAGAATAAATGAGAGCAAAAGTAAAAGAAAAATTAGAAATAATAAATATGATGAAAGATAGTAGAAACAAATATCAATAAATAATAGAACTATAAATTAATAACAGAGAATATGAATGTGTAAAAGAAAGTTATATGTAAATGAAAGAAAAATAAATATAAAGTAACGATTAAATAGATAATATGTACATTGAAAGTATTTTGAATACACTAGATAAATAGGTAAAAAGTAAAGATTTATATGAATTAAGCGATTTGATAAAGAATTAGAAATTCGTTTATCAAAAATACATTAACAAATATTTAGGACTTTTATTATAATTAGGGGATTGTTAATTAATATTGAATAACATATATTTAATAAAAAATCTGGAGAACAATTTGAGGTTGGATGGAGATTCATTATAAGCATCTTAAGATGATTTAGATTACGAGTAATTCTAAGTATTTTTGAAGAATGAGTTAAGAGAAGTGTTCACAGATGAATCAGCACTAAAACTAAGTATTTTCTTATTATTCTTCAAAAAGCAGATCGAATGCAGATCAAAGAGTTAAACAAATAAAGAAATTTATGAGTCGATTTATGAAAGCATTAACATAAACATTTTGCAATTATTTCATAACATCCAAGCAAGTTTCACAGATAAATTATTGTTAAATTGCAAACTAAGTTCTGACGATACATTCTAAGACATTAGATTGATTTTACTATAAATATTATAAAAGTACTCTATGATAAGAGATGATATAATTAGTTTCAAAGACCTTGCTAGTTATATGTCAACTATTGTGAAATTAAATAAGCAATGTCTTTTCTAGATTAATTCTCTAGTTCAAGCTGTAAAGGATCCTTTATTGCAGTCTTACCTTGATTAAAATTGGTTAGATTCACTTGATCTCAATAAGGATTAGATCTATGATGGTTATCTCCATCTTAGGAATGAATATTAGTTTATTCATGAAAACTCTATATTACTCTATTTAAAATTAGCTACTTAGTTTTAATGTTTGGAAATTTGCACTGATATTTATCAAAATTATGAAACCCTTATTTCCTAAAATTTACTTCATGTTTTTTTTAGAACTATGATAGAACTTTGTGGAAGAATCAAAATTAATAAAGATAAAAATAAAAGTTTTATGAGACTCATTTTATTACAAATGAAAAAATAGAATATTAGTTTGGAGTAGATTATTAGTAATTTAGATTATTAATTTCTTATGATAAAGATAAATATAATAGATAAAGATTATGAAACATCGATGAAGTTATTTGAAGAGGAAGTATTGAAGAAGGAATTGTTAATGAGGACAAGACAGTAAATAAGATTCATGCTTTATTAAGTTTATAGAGATTTATATGATACTGATGTATACAAATAGAAATAATTATTGGATTAATATGTAGACATGATTAGTGACAAAATATTATGGGATATTTATCAATAGAATAAAGACATAACAGTGTTCCTGTAAAATTATAATGATAGAGACATTCATTAGTTTTGGAAAGAAACTTGGAAGTTAAACAAGTTCACTAGAGTTCGATAAGCATTAGAAAATTCAGAGGAATCTGAAAGGAAGGAATTGTTGAAGAAATTGATAGAATAAGAGACAGTAAAAACTCTAAAAGATGATTATAAATATGTGTATGATAATTGGGATGAATTATGTAAAATAGTGGCTGAGAAGACCTAACAGTATAAGAAGAATTAGTTAAAGATAGACATCCTTACTGAAATATCAGATAAGTTAGAAAGAGAATCAATAAGTGCAGTTGATCTGATAAATAGACTTAATGAAACCAAACATCTAACTGGTCATGAAAAGGATAATTATATTTTCCAAAGAGAATCTGATAATACAAATATACCTTCAGAACAAGATGTGCATAAGGAAGTAGTAAGAGTAAATTAGACTGCATTTAAACATGTGAGATCTATAGGCTAAACTAAGGATGAGGATGAATAATATTTGGAAATAAGAGACATGCATGTTTAGTTAATGGAAATAGATAATTAGTTGGCTGAAGATGAATAGGAGAAAAGGAGTAAAGAAGGGTTGAGGGATACTTTGTATGGTTTAGAAGACGAAGATGAAGGAGATGCTTATTTCGACACTATTGAGAATAGGGATCCTAGGACTGTAGTTTAAGCAATTCATAATGAATTTGAGGATAATAATAAGTATATTGTTTAGTAATTGGATCAAAATTTAAAAGAAAGAGTGTTGGATCTCTTGGCTTGGGGAATTCTTAATGCTGAACCAATGGCTATCAATATTGCTGAGAAGTTCCATCTTATTTTCAATCTTAGTTTCTCTTAGGAGGTTTCTGATTAGATCAATTAGTTTTATAGGTACCGTATACTTGATCCAGTCATTTAGGATAAGATTCAGGAGGCATTTACAGTCATTGGTTGCATGGACAGGGATGTACCTTATCATTAAGTTCATTAAAATCAACAAGTTAATTTTAGAAACCCTATTTCTTTTGAGGAACATGTCTTTTTGGATAAAATGAGGACGTATTTTATTATCTTTTATATGTTTATAAATTGAAATATTTATTATTTTTTTTAGAAATTCAAAGTTAAGGAACTAAGCTGAGTTTAAGATGAGTCAGTCTCCTTCTTTTATTTATACTAACAATTTAACTCCTAATGAAAGATATTAACTTAAATACAGATATTAAATTAAAATATGATCTTTTTAATTATTTATATTTCATTTTTAATTATTAGATTTAATAACAAATAATATTTTTAGTCATATATTTATTTTAAAATAATAAATCATTATTTAAATCATAATTATTTTTTGAAATATATCTATAAAATATAAATTTTAAAATTAAAATTAAAAAAATAAAAAAATTATTAAACTATTTTAATGAAAGAAAAGATAAAATATTTTTATAATTTCAATTTATAATAAAAATCAATATATTATATTGATAACAATATTCAATAAAAATTTTAGTTTATTTATTTGTTTAATTTGTACTTTATTATCAAGTAATGTTAAATTATCTATTTTTATTAATGTATTAAACATGGATTATTTAGGAAAATAAATCATATTTTTAATTTCATTTTTTGTAATAGTTTATAATTTATTTGATTATTTTAAAAATTAAAAAAGGAAACTTTCACAATTAAGTAAGTAAAAAAATATCAAATAATATTTTAAAAATTAATAGAATGGATTGACAGTATTCAAATAAATGATTGAAAATAAAAATTCAAATAATAATTAATTTAAATATAATTTTATATTTAATTATAATTTATGTTATTAAAAATAAATTATTGTAAATTATTTAATAATATTTTATTTAGATTAAATTTATAGTATTATATAATATGAGAATACTATGTTATAAATATTATAAACAAAATAATCATTTAACCAATTTATCTAGATTTTACTTTTTTTTCAAATAAATATTATTTTTATCTTAATCTAAATTATGAAGATTAACTTATTCAAATATTTTTTATTTAATTTCACTAATATCAAATTAACTCTTAGAATAACCTGGACAACTATCATCTTGATTTCCTTTAAAATCATTTTTAGATTATGATTTATACATTCCCTCATATTAAGAAGTCAAAGGGCTAACCTATTACAATTTAAATATTAAGTTTAAAAATTAAAAAATATGGATAGTAATTAATATACATTAATATTATATTAAAATTATAATATAATATAAATAATATAATAAAAATAAAATAGATAAAGTACATATTATTATTTAATATTTCTTTTAGGAATCTGGTATTTAAAATCAGCAGAAGGATTAGAATAATCAAATCCAGCAGTAGATACAAACTTATTATGATCTTTTTAATTTAAATCTGGAATAATATTATTATAATAATCATTCAATTTAACTGAACCAAATGTATTATATGGGTTTTTCATTTCCTTTTTAGTTTGATAAAAATTAGAGAAATTATCATTATAACTAGTTTTATTATAATTTGGTAATTCTTCAATAATACTTTTAACATATTTGACATTCGGCCTATAAACTTAAGTCTATTTCCAATCAAGGAAATTAACATTATATTGACTTTAACCAAATTTGACATCATTATCTCTTGAAAGCAATTTAGTTCTAAATCTAGGATTATGTTCATCATTTACTTTTTTTACGAATTCTTATCGACTTGTTGATTACAAATCTAATTGAGTTTTAAATTCAGGAGCAATCATGTAAGTTCTTTAATCGCAAGGCTCTAATTCATTGAATTGAACTTTTAAGTTTTGATGCTTTTTGTCATTCTTAAAATCTCGAAAGTATGATGATTTTAATGAAGAACGGAATTTTATCTTTTGGAAATTTTATGTATGATATTCACATTTACATCTTCCACATTTACATTTAAAACATTTACAAATCCCTATTTTATTTATTATTATTTAATATTATTTATTATTTATCATTATTTAGTATTTTGTTATATATTATTTTATTTATTATTTACTGAATATGTGGCACACGTATTCTTTATTCTCATTTATAAATTTTTCTATTAAACTTTTATTATTATAATTTTATATTATTTGTTAAATCAAAAACTATTATTCTTAATTTAAATCTTCTTAATTCATTTCATTTTCTTATTAATCTTTAATATTATTATTATCATCATTTTAGTCTTTTTAGTCTATCTAATTATATTATATAGTATTTTTATTAATATTTTCACTTTATGAGTTTTTAATGTCATTAAAATTATTTTATACTATAATTTGAGAATTACTTTTGATTTTATTAATTAACGCAGTATTACTTTTTTTTAATTATTATTTATTAATTTCAATATTAAATAAAGATTAAGTACTATTTTTAGATCTAATGAGTTTTTGAGTATGTCCTTAAAAATCATTATTGTAAGTAGTTTGAAATTATTTATATTAGTTTTTGAAAAAATCATCTTTAAGTATTTAATTAGCCTGAGTTTTATCAAAGTCAGCTTAAGAGTATCTTTTATTGTTACTTTTTTAAATATATTAAGTTCGCATTTTTATTGAGCTAGTTTTGCTTTAACTTTATGGTCTTTAATAATTCTTATTTAATATATATTTTTATATTTACATTTGATTCTAATTTTTTCTTTTAGTTATTACACTATACTATGTTATTTGAATTAAGACTAACAGAGTCAAAATCCTTTGGCTTTAGTAAGTTTTTGATTTCTTTGTTCATTAATATATAACTGAATTTATTTTATAATATTTATTTTATAAAAATTAGTTTATCAATTTAATATTGATATTTAAACCTTAATAGTTGATAAATTAGTGATATATATTAAATAAATAATTTATAATGTAAAATGCAATATTATTAGGAATAGGATCTGTAGCATTTTTTACAGCATTTAATCTTAAAAATTAAATAGGAAATATATTGAACTTGATAATAGGAATGTAATAATAAAATGAACTTTCTCCTAGCGAAATACTTAACAAATTAAAATCGGATGAATAATTTGTTTAGAATAATTTTTCTACCGATAAAAATGATAGCAATTAATTAATAGGAAATTTATTTGTTAATGGAAAAATTGATACACAATATCCAATTACTTTTGGCCAAAAATATATTTATTTATTATCTTTTGTTTCTGATCTTTTCTCTAATTAATACAATAACAATAAATAAACTATAAATTTCTCATAAAATTTCTAAAAATTTAAAGCAGATGAAACTAATATAAAAATGTCATCTTTCTTTGAAATCCATGATCGAAAAGTATCTGGAAATGTAATCGAAGTTTCAAGAAATAGCAAAATAAATGTTGAGAATGTAATTTAAATAGTAGATATAAAGAATTTTATTAAAGACTAAAATTTTATTGACAAAATATTTATATTAATCGGAAAAATAATAGATATTATTGTTAGTCTATCAAATTCAGATTTAAGCTACAAAGGAGTATTAATAATAATTTTTAATTTTATAAAACAAATATATTATTAAATTAATTAATATTATAGCAAAACAAATAAAATAAATTATAATAGTATTAAAAATATAATAAATTAAATAAAAATTATAATAAAAATATTAAAAATAATTAAAGATAAGAATAGGAAAACGCAGAGTGATATTAGGAATTCCAATATAGAAGATAGTAACTATATATGGTTAGATAAAATACAACAAATAAAGCGGTGAAATAAAGATGGATTAGGCTTCTTACATATTGAATGAAAAACAAGAACTGATAGAGTTGATGATAAATAAATTGATAAACCGTAAAATTTTATACTACATATCTCTATTTGTGGGATGTATGGCTACAGGAATGCTATTAAAGAAACTATACTTTTAAGCTAAAGAAATGTTGATTTCCTACAGGACTCGTTAGAATAACAGTTATATTAAGAGTATTATCACTGATGATCTCAAATGTCAGATTTGTGCTGAAAATCCACGCACTATTATACTTAAGCCATGTAAACATATGTTAATGTGTAATGTATGTTTCAATCTATTAAGAAAAAATGAATGTCCTATCTGTAAAACTATAATCACTGATCATATTCAAGTTTATTTCAGTTGATTATACATTTATTTCTATTCATTCTCATAATTTAAATTATTTATAAAAATCAATACTTTATTACTATAATCAATGAAAGATATAAATCTAGATTAAATTAAGTTTTGTAAAATTAAAAAATATAATATTATATATAAAAACAATATTATAATGAAGAACTTGTAAATATTTTTATTAGTATTATTATTAACTTTCTCTAAGAATACAGAAATGGAGCTTGATCCTTTCAAAGAACTAGGAATTCCTTAAATATCAATGTCAGGAGATATTTAGGAAACAAAAAAAGATGAAATTCCAAAATTAGAAACAATAGATGATTTACCAGCATTTGTAGAATCTGCTTACTTTAACACAAAAGCAGGAGTAAACATGTTGACAAAATTCCTAACAGAAGATGACGATCAATTAAAAGAAAATGGAGGAATATTCGATTAGACAGGATTTGATGGTCTTGATAAAACAGAAGACATTTACCCATTAAACACAGAAATGAGAACAAAATAAAGAGCTCGTTCAGCAGTTAATTTATACACGAAATAGTTTGATCCAGAAAGTAAATATGAGGCATATGGATGTATTGATGAAGATGAAGAAAAAAGAAAGGGAAAAGTATAAGGATGGGAAATGTATACAGTTTTAATGATGACACCATTGGGAGATCATAAAATGTAGGCAGTATGTTTGCCTAATGATGAGAAATAGAATATTGTCTTTGTTAGTGCTAATGAAGTTATTGATTGTGCAGATAAAGCTAAAGTTGCTAAGGAGATTAAGGATAGGACTAAGAAATATTTTTAGAAAAGCGGGTTAGGTTAAAAGATTATGGAAAGGTTAGGTATTGATATTTTTGAAGATACTTAATCTGTAGATGTTGTTAAAACTCCTCCTGTTAAATCTACTCATAATAAAGTCAATAATAATACCAAAAACAATAATAATAATAATGGCAAAAACAATAATAACAATAGCAATAATTATGATAATAATAAGTAAGATTAAGTGTCTGAATTGTAGAAGCAGATTTAAGAATTATAGAATAAACTTAATAAAGTTGTTAAAAATAATAATAATTAGAATTAGATGAGATTTAAATAGTAAACTAATAATTAGGAATCTTCATCATAAAATTCTATATCAAATGAATAATAATAGACATAATCAGTTGAAAAATAGTAAAACAAGCCTTAAGACACTAATACTGAAACTAATAATGATAATTAATAATTATAAAATTAAGATCAACAAAAAATATAACTAGATGATAAGAATAAAAATTAGATTTAACAATAATAATAAGTTATCAAATAAGAATCAGTTTAAAATTAACAAGATATTATTTTATAAATGAAGTAAGAGTTTAAAAAACATGATGAATTGATGGAAACCTAAATAAAACTATTAAAAGAAGAATTAGACTAGATGAAAGTAAATATTTTATTAATTATTTATTTAGAATAAAAAAGACTAAGATTTTTATAGAAACAGATATTAATAACAAAAGTAAAATGATTAAGAAGTTAAAAATGGATTAGTAAGTATGTTATAAGATAAAATTAAAAAAAAGTGAATTTTCATAAATAGTTAAATAATATTTAATATTATAAATAAATATATTAATATAAATATATATTATATTTTCATGATTCTTACTAGTAAAGTAAGATATAAACTTCATTTAAGGGAATTTAAGAAAATAAAATTTCTTAATAAGACTAATCATCAAATTTATACCACTAAAATATTAATTTAAATTTTTACTTTACTTTTTTTAAAAGAAATATTATAGTAATGTCCATTATTAGGAATACCTTAATGGCATATGATTGATATTAATTTATAATTAAAATTTTATGTCTCATTTATTATTTATTTATCTGAAAATCTACTATATATTATATTTATTTACTCTTAAAGATCTATTTTTTTCTAAAAATTTACAAAATTTTCTATTTTTTTATTTTTATTTAAATATTTAAATCTTTTTAAATGAATCATCAAATATAAAGGATATTAAGAAATATAAAATTTTCTAATAAAATTAGTTTTTATTTTACATTATTCACAAAAAAGCAAATCTTTCATCTTTTCCTCTTTAAATAATTCTTCTAAGCAATTATACATATTAATAATTGATGTGTTGTTATTTAAACTTAAAGATAAATCTTAGAAAGGATCATAAATATTTTTTATTTTTAAACATTTTAAACATTTAAAACGATTAGTAAAAAATCCGTTAAATAATCTAGAGATTATATTATTATTATAAATATTATATTTTGAAATATATTCATTGTCTTCATTAGATTAATTTTATTTTATTTCCTCTTAATTTAATTCATCTTATAATTCCTCTAAAAAATATCTTAGAAATTCTTAAACATCATGTTATTAATTTTAATCAAATTTTTAATGAACAAATTAATTCAATTTGAAGCAAGTAAAAAATTTTTAATTTTTATTTTTTAATTTACTTTATGTTATTTTATATAGAAGTTAGTAATATATATCTAATAATTTTTATTATTTTTTAGTTTTAAAATTTATACTTTTATAAATTTTTTCAAGTAAATAGTAATTTAATTGATTAATTTAAAATAATAATTATAAACTAGAATTTATATAACAATCTAAAAATTAATTTTCAAATCCAAATAATAAATTATTTATTTTATAATTTTAAGGATTATTAAATATGTAATTTAATTTATCTTAATGTTCATTTCTTTAATTAATATAATCATTTTATTTTATTTACTAAGTTTCAATTATACAATTATTTTACTTTTAATTCTTGAACAAAATATTATTTTAATTATTAATTTAACTATTTTGATTATTATAATTATTATTTATATCAATATTAATTGATAATATCTCTTAAAAATTAATGACTTCATCATCATTATTTAAAACGTTATTTTTATTTATTATTTCTTAAATAATAACTGATTTAAATTTTTCTTTTATTGTTTAACTTGTTTAGATTGAATTAGATCTTTAATCTAAAATTTTTGTTTTATTTTTAAATTTATTATCATTTGAAACTATGGTTTATTTAGATTGTATTTTAGCAATTAATTTCCCATTATTTTAATCATACTAATCAATTTCATCAGGTATACTCAAATCTAATAAATTTTCAAAAGTATTTTTTTTTTTTTGAGAATAAAATTACTAAAAATTTTTTTAAAAATTATCTTATTTCTCTTTAATGCTTTTTATTTATTATTATAAAATTCTTTAATTTTATAAATTAAATTATTATTAAATATTTTATTTTTATTAAATTTATTTTTAAATTTCATTTATATCATTTAAATGTATTTAAGGTCCACCTCCATATATTGATTAAATTAATTTCCAATTAGATTCAGAAATTAATATAAAATCTTTATCTTCAATTATAACATTTTAGGAATCAATTAATAATTAATTATTTATTTTATCAAAAAATTATTAATTATTAATTAAATATTTAGAATAATTTTAAGACCATTCAAAATTTAAAATATATTCTAATTTTTATTAATCATTTCAAATAAATTTAAACTCTTCTTATTTTCTAATATTAATTTAAAAAAATAAAAATCTTTATATTATAATTTAATACCTAGATTAAATATCCATTTATTTCAATTAAATTATAAAATTATCCAAATCAAATTTTTATTTATCTTATTTATCATATTTTAAATTATTTTACGATTAACTGTTTTGATGTTGAATTAATATTTAATTACTTGAATCTCATGTAGCTAAAGTCATAAAACTATTTTATTTTTATTTTAAATTTTATTTTGTATTAATCATTTTAAACTTTTATTATATAATAAATTAAATATTAATAAAATTAAAAAGTATTATACTAAAATATTATGTAATATTTATTTAATAAAATTCAATTTTATGACGAATATTTTTAATTTTATTTTATAAAGAATTTTATATTATATAAATTTTATTAATAATATCTTCTAAAATTTATATATAAACCATATTTTTCAAAAATTTTCATCCTTCTAATTGTTATTGACTTCTTGTTATTATGCTTTTAAATAATATATATTTTTTATTTACTGGTAAGTTTAAAATCTTAAGTTTTTTGACTTTAACAAATAATACTTTAAATTTGATTCTATTTAAATAAATAAAAATGATAATTTACACAAAATTAATTTAGCATTTATTATTTAGATGAACTATTATTTTTAATTAATTATAAATGCTATTTATTTTTTGTTTGATTTTATTAGATCCATTTTTGTTTATTTCTTTATCTAATGTTTTCATTGAGTTATTTCATCTACACCTTATTTTTATTAATCGATAAAGAAGATTTATTTTAACTTTTATTATTACTATGCATTTATTAACTTTATTTTAAATTTTAAGGAGAAATTAATCTTTTTTTTTATTATATAATAGACTTATTATTAAACTTCGTTTAAGATTAAGTCTATCTTTATTTCTTATATTCTTTTTATAATTGATATTATTATAAATAATGATTCTTTTTTATTTCATTTGATGGATCTTAAAAATTATTTTCATTTTAAATACTTTTGATTCTTACTTACTAATCTAAATTATTATTATTTTCTTAATTCTCCTTATTTTCTATATTCTCAGTAATAAACTCATTATTTAATTAATATAAATTATTTTCTTAATTGCTAATTTACTTTTTTAAAATATTACTAATATTGTTTAAATTATTTTAGGAGTTGCTAACATTATTAATATTTATTGATTTTAATTGATCTTCTACTTTTTAATTTTCTTATATTTGCTGAAATCTTTTATTAATCAAATTTTGCTCATAATTTAGTTCATCAAGATGATCAATATTAGATTATTTATGCTCTTTTTGATTGTATTATTCTATTTCTTAGTCTATTTTTTCAATTTAATCTTTTATTTACTTCTTTTTTTCGTATAATTTTTCTTTATCATACATAAAGTTTAAATTTTATAACAATTATTTACTTTCTTATACTACTTAATCTTAGTTCATTAAAATTTAATCTTTATTTATTATTTAATCATTCTATTATTATTATTATTTAAATTACTATATTTATTATTCCAGTAATTATTATTATTCTTAAATTGAATCTTGTTATTGCAAAAAAAGCTATTACTTTTGATCCTAAATTTGATTTTATAATTAAATTTTCAAATCGTTAATTATCTATTGATTTTTAATAGATTTTTACTTTTCAATTTCTTATAAAATATAAATTTGATTTTAAGATTCAACACTTTCTCTTTCAATATCAAAATAATTTTTATTGGCTAACTTAATATTTGATTAATCATAATTATTTATATTTTTATTATTATTATAAAATATATTTAATTACTATTCAACATCATTTTTAACTTATTCTTTAAATTAATTTTTAATTAATTCTTGGTTTTATTTATTTTCTAATTCTATTTTCAATTCTTATGTTATTTCATTAACTACTTACTACTTTATTGTTTTTAATTAATCTTATAATTTTAAATTAATATCATTAAATTTTTTTAGATCTTTTTGATATTTTAATTATTATTCAATAAATATTTCTTATTCAATTTAATCTTAATGTTAATCTTTCATATTGTCTAATAAATTAGTTTAACATTATTAATCTTTTTTGGTATTTAAAAGAGACTCCTAACTTTATTTTTTACTTAATAATTATTTTTAATAATTTAATGTATCCAACTAAGATTTTTCTTTTAACTTTTATTGTACTTATTTTTATATTTTTTCTTCAGACTCATTTCTCAATTTATTTCATATGATTTGTTTTTAATATTCTAATATTTCTAACTATTTATTTTGGTTTTGATTGAATATATTTTATTGATGAAGATTGAGAATATTAGGATTGTACTATTTTTTGATAGGACTGAGATTAAAAGATTGTTAAAGTTGATATAATTACTATTATGATTAAAATTAAGATTAGAGAGTGGAATGTTATAAAAATAGAGGTTTATTTAGATAAGATTGTGCTTACATCGTTCTTTAATTGGTAATTGTATTATGAGTCTATTGGTTAGTACTTTATAAATTATTATAAATAGGAGACTGATATTATTAGAATAATATTTGCTATTATTGTGAAAATTATTAGTTTTTAGGTTAAGAAGCATTATAAAAATTATAATTTTTTGGTTACAGAACTGGCTGAGAATTGTTGATGACTGTCCTTTACATGATTCTGCTCTAACTTGATGCTGCTTAAGAATGGTTAGGATCGATATTTATTAAAGGGGTCTGGCAAATGAATCTATTATCCAAATTATTTACTATCACTCTACTTTATTACATCTATATTAGTTTATTTTTATATGTTTATAATAATCTTTAAATTTAATATAATTTCATTCGTATTATTATTTTAATTTAGACTGAGTCATAAATTTACTCAAAATGTTCTGATCTATTTATACAACTTCGTCCATATTTAATTCATAATTGCAAGACATTATTTCACTGAATTAGTATTCAATTTTATCTGTTACTTATTCAAAGCATTTTTCCTTTATTTTATTCAAATAACTTTTCACATCAAATTTTTATTATTAATTAATTTTATTCTAGATACATTCTTTATCTTTTTTTATTAATTATTTAAACTTCATTACAATTTAGGATTGTTTTTTTTCAAATTCTCTCATTTATATTATAATGTCAGAATTTATATCTTTTTTTAGACCTTTTAAAAATAAAGTATATTGAACCATATTAATAAACTGTCTAAAATAATTTTTATTTTATTATTTTACTGCTAAAGTAAATGCTAATCCAATTATTCATAATTCATTATTATATATTCTAAAACTTGTTTGCTAGTTTCTTGATATATTACAGATCTTTAATTTATTTATTTATATTTACGCATATTAAACAGTAAATATTTATTATTAATTTAATTCATTTAACAATTCATTGGTAATTATATTTAATTACTCAATATTTTCTTATAGATCTTAAGAATCATATAAAAATTCTTGCATTCTACTTAAAATAAATTCTAGTAAATCAACTTTGTCTAAATTATATTAAAATATGACTATTTAATTTAAATTTTCTTCCGATAATAAGTATTTCGTAAAATCTGATAATTATTCAAATTTTATTTTCTCTATTATTTTAATATATTTATCTTTTTCAGTTTCAATATCTATTTACTAATTTTATTATTCTTTTTATTCTGCTTTTTATTAATTATTTTATTAAATTTCTGTAATCTATTAAGTTTAATAATTAATATCTTATTTTTATTATTATTCTTTTATAATTTGATTATTATTTTCTACAATTTAAACTTGTTTTGGTTATTTTATTTTATTATCTTCTTTTTTTAATGATGAAGGTAAATTTTCATTATTTTATGAATTTTTTGGGATTTATTATTATTATTATTTATTCTTCTAATCTTTTTAATCGATTTTTTAAGATTCTTTCTAAAATTATAATAAATTATTTATTACCTTACTACCACAAGCACCCATTTATAGATAATTGTATTATATTATATTAAATTAAATAACTAATTAATTTGTATTAAGAATTCAAAATTTTATAAATATTATATATTTTTGTAGAAAATAATAGTTATAATGAATAAAGAGGAAAATAATTAATAACAGCCAATTGAAGATTTGAAAATATAAACTTTAATTAAAAATGAATATTATAAAAAAAAAAGAAATGTTGAATTTTAAATATAACCTTAATTAAGATTAAATTAGTAATTAGAATTTTTAAGAAATTAACCTCTTAAATTTTCTGATTTTTTTAGCAATAATTCTACTAACAATATGGATAATAAAAATTAGAAAAATAAAAGTAGTGAAATTTTATAAGGAAATTTTAGCAATAATATTTAAACTAATGCTTAACATATAAATAATAATAATAACAGTAATAATAATAACATCATTAATAATAATAAATAAAATACAAATAATAATAAAAAAAAGAGTTTATTTATTATAAATGACAATAATTATGATTTAACTAAACATAACGCTTCTGATGATTTTGATGATTTTTTAAGTAAAAAAAGTTTTGATTAACTAAATTAATAAGATGAACAAATAAATAATTATAAAAACTAAATAAATCAATTACAAAAAGAAATTTAATTATTAAAATAATAAGATTAATCTTAAGATGTTTCAAGATTAAATTTTAAATAAGAAAAATAATATTAAGAATTATAATATGAACACCAACAACAAAAATAATAAGTTTAAAAATACATTTATATAATATAATAAAAAGATAATTAAATATAAGAATTATAATAAGAAATAAATGATTCAAAATATCGAATAGATAAATAAGAATAAATTAATAAAGAAATGAAAGTAGAATTAAACAATTTAAAAGAACAAAATTATTAGTTATAAAATCAAATGATTAATTGTAAAAATGATTATGATGAAATATTAAATAATACTAGTGTTATTTATTAATAAGATTAAGAAAAAATAAAATAGAAAATAGCCTCAAAAAAATTAGAAAATAAGAGATTAAATGAAAAATTATGAGAAGAAACACAAAAAATATAAGAATTAGAAGAAAAAATTGTGTAGTTATAAAATTAATTAGTTGAATTTAAAAATAAATTAAATGCTCAATAATTAAATGGTAAAAAAGAATTTGATATTTTAAATCAATAATATAATAATTTAGAAATATAATATGAATAATAAAAGTAAAATATTATTAAAACAGAATGTAAATTTAAATTTGATAAAGAAAAATTAGAAGATGAAATATTAAAACATAAAAACAATTCTTAAATTATTGAAAATCAATTAAAAAATTAGATAGAAAATTAATAAATTTAATAAGTTAATTTTGAAAATATAGAGAAAGAAAATAAATAATTAAAATCTAATATTCATTTATAGTTATAATAAATGGCTGATTAAAATTAAAAAATACAAGAATAAAATTGTTAAATTAATGAATTACAATAAATTATTGATGAAAACAAAAATAAAATATAAAAAGAAAATATAAATTAATAAAAAATTAGAATATCATAAATTTAAATAGAAGAAGCTCTTAAAATAAGTGGTCAAAAAATTAATGAAATGGATAAAGAAAAAGAATAATAGAATATAATTATCTAAAATCAAAATAAATAAATAAAGGATTAAAATATTTAAATATAAGAATAATAAAAATCAAATGAGCAAAATTCAAAGAATAATTAATATTTATAATAATAAATATAGGAACTTTAAAATTAAATATAATTATATTAATAGGATTTATAAATAAATTAAGATTATTTATAATAATTATAATAAAAGGAAATTTAAATTGAATTATTATAATAATAATTTTAATAATACAAAGAAAATAATATAAATCAATGCGATGAGTAATAATTGCAAATTTATAAATTAAAATTAGAAGAAAATAATATTCTTATATAATAATTATAAAATGAAATTCAAGATAAAAATAATTAAATTGATTAATTTTAAGAAATGATAGATGATTTAGAGATAAAAAACAAAACAATAATTTCAATAGCATAAGATTAAGATACTTCTAAAAATATATCATAAAACAAAATATAACAGAAATTAAAAGAAATAGATAAAAAGAACAAATAACAATTAAAAGAAAAAGAAGAAGAATTTCAAAATAGAACTTTTAAAATGTAAAAAAATTTAGAAGAAAGGGATAAAATTATTTAAAATCAAAAAATACAAATATAAAAGCAAAAGGAAGAAATAGAAAATATTAAAAATAATTAAATTAATTATAATGGATAAAATTGCATAAATGAAAATTCTAATATATTTGGGTAATAATTAAACCCTAATACAAGTTATAAATAGTAACTATAATCACTATCTATTTAATATGAAGAATTAAAAAAATAATTTAATGAATTGAATGATAAAAATTCAATGATTTAATAACAATTTTAACAATTAAAATTAGAAAATGATTAAATATAATTGGAATTATAGAATTATAAAAGTAATGAAGATGAGTCATCAAAAAACAATTAGTAAAACCAAAATATTCTATAAGAATAAATAAATCAATTTCAACAAGAAATTTTATAATTTCAAGAATAAAAATAAGAAAATGCTTAATATATACAAAAGCTCAAATAATAGATTTATCAATAAAATACCAAGATTAAAAACTTTTAAAAACTAATTTCAGATTATTAAGAAGAAAATAAAACGTTAAACTAGACAATAATTATAAAGAATTCAAAAAATCGTGAAGATTATGAATATTTAGAATAAATTCATAATTTAAAAAGAAAAAATATGACTTTATGATTAAAAAACAATTAATTAAAAGAAAATAATTAATTAAATATTGAAAATATAAATAATTAAAAATCAGAAATATGTAAATTAAAAGATTAGGTAACAAAATATTAGATACAATTAGATAAATTATTGAATTCTAATCATAGTATTTAAAATACTAATAAAAAATCATTAAAATTTTAAAATATTAATTTATATAATTAATTGGATTAATGTAGATAATTTATAAATGATTTAAAATAAGAAAATTAATAACAAAAAGAAAAAATACTAGATTAACAAAAACAAAATTAAGGTTTAGAATATAAAGAAAAAAGTTTATAATATTAATTAAAAAGTTTTAAAAAATAAAATAATAATTATTCTCAATCACCATCCCAATTTATTAAATAAGAAAACTTAAACATTAATGAGTAATTTTTAAACTAAAATCATTCATTTTATTAAAAACCTATTGAATAGTAAAATAATATATTCAGTAATTAATTAAATAACTAATCAAATATAAAATATAATAAAGATTTTACATCAGATAATAATAATGATTAAACTTAAATTTAAGAATTTGTTAATTCATAATAGTAAAGCTTTTTTTTAAGTAAAGAACTTTAAAATTCTAAATTATATGACTAGTAAATTCATAATAAATTTGAATAGATTTAAGAAAATAATTAAAAATTACCATCATTTTTTAATTAATAAGTATTATCATTAGGAAATAAATTTTAAGAAAACAAATTAATTAACAATTTAAATTAAGAATAGATTTCGTAAAATTACTAAATTAATTAAAATTATAAAGATTAAAATAAATTTTAAAATTAAATGTTAGATAATTCATAAAAATCATTTTCAAATTTATGAGATTAATAAAAAGTTTAAAAGGGTATTTTAGAAATTTCTGATTAATCAATTTGCGAATAAAAATTTTAAAAAAATTAACTTGATGTTTCACATTTATCAATTTAAGAATAAAAAGTTTAAAAAAATATTTTAGATATTTCTCATTAATCAATTCAAAATTAATAAGAAAATCATTCTTAAAATGTCAATTATTTATAACCTCTTCAAAATTTTAATTAAATAATTTAAAACAGTTAAATATCAAATATATATAGTTAAATTGTTTAAAATTCTTTATTAAAATATCCATTAAAAAACTTAATAGATAAAAATAATAATAATTCATAATAATAATTTGAATAATAAAAATAATAGGAAAATATTTATAATATTTCTGATTAAAAATCTTTAAATAATGTATAAAAAATATAATCAAACGATTATAATAATAATATAAAAAATTAATTATATGAATACTAAATATTAAAATAATAAAATATTGATTCGTAAGTTTATGAATAATAATTTACATAAAAATATTAATAATAAATAGAAATTAAATAATAATATTAATAATAAAATAAAGAAAATTACGATAGTGTTGATTATTTTAAACATTTAAAACCAACAAATATTACAGACATATTATAAAATAATTTATCAAAAAATGATAAAATCTATAACTAAAATTAATTTTGATAAATATATATATTATTAAACTAAGTTTATAAATTATAATAATAATGATAATTATTAACAGATTTTTAAAAAAAATATAAAATTTAAATGAAAGTTTCAATAATAAATAATCTGAAGATATTTACGATGTGTAAAAAATACATACATTAAAATTCAATTTCAGAATTTATAAATATTCGTCTATTTTTTTTAATTTATCAATATTTATCTACTTAATTCATAATATAAAAGACATTTTAATCTAATATAACCATCAATAAATAAAAAGAAATAAAGAAGATATATTATTTGACTCAGTACTTTTTTCTTTCTTTTTCTATTGCATTTACATGATAGTATTAACAATATGTTTAACTTAAACAATAAAAAGTAAATTAAATAAATAAAGATTTAAGTAATAAAAAGAGAGTCAGAAAATGAAATAGAGATTTTATATATAAGAGAAGTATGGCTAAATATCCTATTTTCCCTTAACATAATTTATATAATAGGAATTATTCTTTAATCATATACAATCGACTATAATATTTTCATAAAGGAACTTATTGAATAATCCTAACACTCCGAATTAAATACTGACATTTTCAATAAAAAAATATTTGACAGTTTAGAATAACTTATGTTTGAAAAGTTTGTTATTTTTTTGTGGATTTCAGTTTCTATTATTAAGTCTGTTATTTTTAAAGTTAATTATATTATTCTTAACAAACTTGTCACTATGAACTTTAAAATCAAACAATACTATATCTTATCAAGATAAAATGAGCTAGAACGGCTAAATTAACTTTGAATATATATATATCATATGATAAATTAATTAGATAGTAATAATATGCTAATAATAAGATAAAGTTAAGATAATAATAACATAATATAATAATATTAACATAACAATCATCTTAACTTGTTGGGCAAAGGCTGTTCTTGCTTCTTGTCTTGAGTTTAAAACTAAGAATCAATTTTAAATAGCAATTAAATATAAATACTGGACTTAGCTTAATTTGACTAATTATCCTTTAAATTTATAATTTAGTTAAACCAATGTCCAGTATTTGCAATCCAGAAATCAATGCTCAATTCACATTGACCTAATAATTCCAAATTATCAATCTAATAATCATAAATTAAGAATTATAACTTATAACCTTTGTTATCAAAATCTGATTATTCATCAATATCATTATAAGTTAGATTCATATCAATTTGTTATTTAGACTGCTTCAATTTAGGTTTAAAATTGTTATTATTATTATTATTATTATTTTTGTTATTGATATTATTGATATTGTTATTATTATTGTTATTATTATTATTATTATTAATGTTATTGGTATTGTTGTTGTTATTATTATTATTATTTTTGAATTTATCCTGATTATTTTTTTGTAACTTATTAAATTTTTCATGATCAATAGGTTTAAGATCATTAAGTTTGATTTTTCTATTGAAATCCCACCTTGGGTCATTGGAATTAGCAATCCAGTTAGTATCAAATTAATAAATGACTTTATCAAGATGAAATAAAGTACACTTGACAAAACTATCAGTGATTCCCATATATTCTTTAGGTCTTAAATTAAGAGAATTAATAATATTAATGACTAACTCTCCACTGATATTACCTTTAACCTAGACTTGACTCTATTATAACTTATTTAATACCTACTCATTAACAAGCTACTTTACTTATTACTTTCCCTATTATTTCTATTACTATTACATCAACATAAGCTATTGCTACTGCCTTTATAATTCCTATTGTTATTGCTATTACAACTATAATTATTACATTTATATCTTATACTATTATTTCTATTATATCGCATGAGTATCTAATAGAGTAACTGGTTCTTTCTTATCAATAGAGACAAGATCGTATGGTCTCCATTGCATTTAGATATAAAGCTGACCTACTTAATGTTAAATTATGGGAGTTCCTTATTCCTCTATTAATAGATCCATAAATTTATTGATCCATATACCTCCTTTATAATATATTTCACTCATGTTCATACTTGTATTTCCTATTATTTATGTCCCCACCATTACTTTCATCCTTATCTCCTAGTTTTCTGTTTAGTCTCTATTCAATTTTATCTTTATCAATTCCCTCATGTGATATATAGGATTATTATTATCCTCTACTATTTTTGTCTTAAATTCTCTGTTTACTCCATTACTTAAACTAATTATTACATTGCTATTTATCTTCTATTCTAATTAATTATCTTTTATTCCTTCCATCTTCTCCTCCGAATTATTCTACACCTTGAATTATTCTTCATTATTATTCCTAATCTTCTATTATTCTTCATTATTATTTTTCCCCTTCTATTATTCTTCATTATTATTCTACCTCTCTTTGTTTTCCTATTACTATTATTTGTTAATAATCTTTAAATCTCTACATCCTACTACATGTATGAATAATAATCCTTCTCCTCTAAACTATTTATTAACTAATAATTTAGCCTATGAACTGTTATTATTCACATTGCTTACCATCATACTTATTTATTATTATTATTGCTGTTATTATTATAGTTATATTGAAGATTAAGTTTATTTTTATTATTATAATATTCCTCCATAATGCTTTTTCCTTATTTCTTTCACTGCCATTTACAACTCTTAAGTATTCATTTTCGCTAACTTAAAACTTTATACTTACTTATATTAGATAATATTGTGAATTTTCTTAGCATTTACTTTGTATTCTGCATTATAACCTTGTTATTCTTCTTGATTTTGGTAGTAAGTTATGCCTTCTGTTAATACACCATCTTTGAATTTTCCTTATTAATAATAATAGTTATTATTATTATTAATTAATAAACTTAATTTCACTCCTTCTCCATTAGCCTTATTATTCTATATTTCACCTATATAAATACTGTCATTAATTTGAACAATAGTACCTAATTAATAATTATAAATATAATATTATAATATATTAGATATAATAGAATAATAACTATATACCTTATATAATATGTCCATTAACAAACATTCCTTTATAAATAAACTGATCCTGATCCTTTAACATGACCCCATTACCATGATACTAACCTTTATCATTAAAGGCTCCTTTGTAGATTTCATTGTCATGAGTACAAAGATCTCCAATATTGAAAAATTACTGATTATTTATAAAACCACTATATTACTTATATTTGTCTTGATTCTTTTCCTAAACATACTTATAAACAGTCTCAAATATATTATCCTTAACTATTTCTTTGATAGTAAGCCTAGTTTCTTCTCTCTAAACCAACCCATTGATAATCTTAAAACATTTCTCAGACACATTCTGCTTCAACTTACATATATCTTTCTATAGATTTTCCAATAACAATCTTCCTCCTAAATTATAATATTAATTTGCATCTTCTTATGATAACATCAAATAAGCCAAGAATCCTAATTAGAACAATCCACTTCTTATATAAGCATCATTATTATTCTATCTATTAAATCCTTTTTGATACATTTTATCATTAGTATTATATAATTTCCATTCAAATCTCTTTTGTCTTTAGATTCCAAAATTGCTAAGAATATACTTAGACTTAGATTATATTGAGCAATCTACAAATATGTTTTAAGGCTGAATATCTAAATACTCTCCTGAAAATCTACTTCCCATATAAAAAGTTTCAATGATGGAAGTCATTAATTACATTACATCTTCTTCTGTGAATTTTTCTTTGTTCTTAACTTTCTCCATCATCATCTCTTCTAAAGAACATAACTATTCTGGGAAATCATAAATTATTATTAAATCTTGACTTTTTTCTGAAACTCCTCGAATTCCATAATACATTACCTATAGAGTTTCAGGAGTCAAGAAAGTAAAAAGACTATTATGAATTTACATTAGCTTCTTTTCAAGGAAATCTTAATTCACATTTGTAAATATTTGTTATACTCTTCTCTTTTTGCTTTCTTTTTCTAATACTACACTTAACATATTTTCTTATTCTTCAATACTATCTTTACCATTTCCTAATATACTTATTCTTTCGTATCTCCTTCTCATTACTTCATAATCTACTAAAAACTAATTCGGTTCACTCATAATTTATATTCTATATTTAATTAAAATTATACGTTCTTTTTATACTATTAATCATTATTTAATTAATATATCAAATTAATTAATTATTTATTTCAATATCATATATTTTTAGTATTTTATTATAATTATTTAATCTATTTAATAATAAATCAATATTACTTCAATATTAAAATGTAAAGCATGGATAACTTATTATCTAATTTTAATTCTATTTAATAAAAACTAAAAGTCTCTTAATAAAATCTAATTGATTAAAATATTTAGTTCTAATAAAATTATTAATTAATTCAGTAAAGTATTGA
>Ga0315908_10000872_pt1 | contig 23132 bp, 12 predicted proteins | sample LakEriMetagenome_12_FD_203520 | JGI IMG/M metagenome (GOLD analysis project Ga0315908, IMG submission 203520) | Freshwater fungal communities from buoy surface, Lake Erie, Ohio, United States - Buoy 4 MA124 | ecosystem: Environmental > Aquatic > Freshwater > Lake > Lake biofilm | place: USA...
TTTTATTTATAAATCTTATTTTATGTATCTTTTATATTTCTATTTTATTTCTCCTTTATTTTTTTTAACACCATGTTTTATTTTATTCTATTTAATATTAAATGCATTTTATTTATGATTAGGATACATATTTAATTTATTTTATAATTTATTGATACTATTATATTTATTATTTAAATAAATATATAATTATAATTAAATCTTCATTAATATTCTAAGTTTTATTTATTAATAAGTGGTTATTAATTATTTGAGTTTGTGATTTATTTTTTTTAGTTTGTGTAAAGATTATTCATTTCATAATCGAGTTGAGATTAAGTTTTGATTTAATAATCAGTTTAATATATGACATAAAATTAAGTTAGCATAACTAAGACGGCACTTAATAATAAAGCAGTCCACACACCTTAAAGAGCGAAATAAGATTTAAGATATAAACTTAAAGGTACCATAAAAAAATAATAACCAATTACAATTATAAAAATAGCTTTGACTTCTTACATGGTTCCTTTAAGAATTCCTTAGGAAGTTACAGCCTAAAAATCAAAAAACATAAGAAGACTAATGACGGGAATCATTGATTACATTTAGAGAATGACTTAAGGACTTTAGGTGTAAATGTATATCCATTAATGAGAGGTGAATAAGACAAGGATAATAGAAAGGAAATTATAAATGGGAACTAAGAAAATGCTATAAATAATAATGGATTTGAGTTTATTGAGAGAGAGTTGATTGTGTCTTTAAGAATAGTAGAATGCAGTCTAGTTAGTGAGAGCTACATTGAGAGAAATAGGAAAGGCAGCAAAGAGTTCGTAGAATTAGACTAGAGAAACATGAGTAGCAAGGGAGGCTTCATCCAGAGTACACACGATAAGAGTCATTATTTCAAAGGAAAGTTAATCGGAGTATGTGATGAGGGTTATTTTAAGACTAAATATACAATAACTCTGGATGTCTTCCATTACATCTGAAATGTTCTTTATCTAATCAAGACTCACTTTCTTTTTATATATACTATAAGTCATTATCAACATTAGATTCATCAGATGTACTCCTACTAACTAATATGCTGCTGTTTCAATCCCACTCCCCATTATAAATCTATTCATTATCAAACAAATAACCATCGTTATCATATTAATGTATAGAGGAACATAATAGATTTCCTGCACATATAGATATTGTCTAATAGTGTCAAACAATCCGAACAGAAACCCACCCACTATCCCTATTCTTAAATATTCTTTCACATATATTATCATCAATTCACTAAATCCTAATAATTCACACACAACTTCAATCTTCAATATGCACATGTAAAATATCATAAATACACTTACATTTATTGTCAATGTCTATACCAAAAATATTTACATCTTACTTATATCTTTTATTCCATATGCGTAAGATATTTTTGTCAAAAATGCTTAGTTTATAGCAAAAAACAACTGAATACATATTACGTTTATTATAAAATTTGCAAAACCTACAGCTGCTGTTTTTTGTTCATCTTTTAATTAAGCAATATTGTGAAATATAATTGTCGTGTAGCTTGATATTATTAATAGTTATATCATAGAAGGAGCACTAATGTAAATTAATTCCTTACTAGTTTAGTAAAAATCAGATAATCTAAGTTATTTCATAGTCTTGATATTATTATATAAATGATAATTAGATCAAGATAAAAAATATATTAAAATATTGTCTAAATTAATTATATTAATAATATAATATAATAAAAATCAATATAAAAATGAAAATAAATTAAATAGTGGGATTTTAAATAAGAATAATAAAGCAAATAATTTGGTGATAGAAGATTAAAGGAAAAAAGTAAGAATTTGGATTAGAAGAGATAGAATAGAATATAGCAATTAGATAAATATACAAAAGAGTATGAATTAGTGGTTTATCCAAAAATGAATCTAATTCCTATTTGGTAGATTAGTCAAACATCTGATATTATAAATAAAAATTCAAGTTGAGAATTACTCACTGAAGTAAAATATTAAAGAATTCAATTATTATAATTATATACCTAAATTTTTTTTGATAGCTTGAAAGAACCTAATCTCTATAAATTCTTAGCTATTATGCCAACTTAAGAACTTTTAAAATGAAACGATAAAAAGATTCTTCTCTTCATACTCATACTAATCAAAATTATAATCATTATTATATTTTCATAATATTATGTCAACATATTTCATTCAAAATATTATTATTTGGCTACTTTAAATACTAGAGATACAGATATAATTAAATTGACAGTTAAATTCTGTAGAAACTAGTTTTGAATGATGATATGATTGGATATGATTTGATGTCTTATTATAGACCGATCTTACTTATCTTTATTTTCTTAAAAAAACAACTCCAATATTGAAACTTTATTTAATTTAATTCAACCAAAAGAAGAAACTCAATTTAAGAAATGCGTTCATTAATATTAAATAGATCATACATACATATAAAATTTTTGTACTCATTCAATTATATTATACTACCATCATTATTATCTATTATACTATCTAATCTACACATGTAATTAACAAGCCATATAGGAATAATTCACAAACAACTGTTTCCTTACATTACAAATAAGACAAGAATTTACTAAACTATTAAAAAATGAAATAGGCATAGAATTAAATCTCAAAAATATTATATCAATGCATTGATATAATCAAATAAGAAAAACACAAACAATTAAACATTTTCTAATAAAACAAATATTAGCAAAAATGTGAAATTTCATAATCAAAATAAAAATGATTTATTTTATTTAAAGAAAAAAAATAATAAAATAATCTTCTAATTATGTTATAAAAACAAATTATCATTTATATATCATTTTAACCATCTATTTAAGTATCATTTTAATAATAATTATTCATAATAATTTATAATAAATAAATATCAAAATAGGATGCAATCTTAATTTTATGTTTTCTTAATTGTATCTTTAATCTGATCCTTGCTTTTCTACTGCATGATTTTTTGCGATTGATTCGCTTCGTATTAGTAATTAGCTAAGTTTTTAATAATAATAAAATAAATTACTTTAAAAGGAGTTCAAGTCGATTTCATCGGAATCCTTCTTGATTTGCTATTTTTGCATAGAATTCTACTTGCTAATTTATTATTGTTATACAATAGGAATGATCGCATGACCATATATATTTATAGTAATCGTTTCTTCAAGTAAATAGTTCAATATTTATTAAGTTACATTTGGAATGCTATGCTGTTTTTCATAATTAAAAACTGGATTGTTATTGTTACCAGCAATGCTTTGGGTCTTGTAACTTTTCAATTTACAATCCTCGATTAGTTAATACTCACAGTAGATATTTTACCAAAAATCATCATTTATCTAAGCATTCTCTATTATTATTTTAAAATAAATCGTCTAACCTAAAATTTCTTCAGGCTCTTCTATCACTCTCGCTTCTTCTTCCATAATTTGCACAAGGTTATTACCTGATATATTTTTATTAATGATAATTATATTTATATGATAATAATAGTAATATGATAATGGCAATTATAATAATAACTTGATAATATAATGATGATAACTATAATGACAATATGATAACATGAAAATATATTAAGGACGAATAATACCATTTTAATCGACAGGAAGGATGTTGACTGAAACTTATCCACACACCTTCTCTTCTGCGATGATTTTAAGTGTGCTGGGGTTATCAATGAGATAAGGAAGAGAGAGAAGGTTAAGGAAGGCCTGTCCTATCAGTTAGAAGTCGGGAGGGTCCCAGAAAGGGTCATTCTCTTGTGAGAGTTAAGGCACGATTTGATTTTCAAAATAGTTTTCTAATAGGTCTTTCATGATGAAATACCTGTTGTTAAACTTCTTAGTGTCCCATTAGTATATATACCCATAATCTTTGTTAACCCCTTCAATCTTGATCTTCAAATTTTCATTGCTCTGATCATTGTTGTTATTATTGTTAGAATTATTATTGCTGTTGATGTTATTAGTATTGTTCACATCATGTACTAATTTTATGTTGAAGCTTACATTCTTCTTCAACTCTTTTGCAATCAAATTAACTTCCTGAACTTTTGGCATATACTTTGCTAATTTAGATTCTAAAAATTATCTTTCTTTTCTCTTAAACCTCTCATTCTCTTAAGCTGCCAATATCTTACTTTTCTCCTCCTATAACTTAGCAACTTATTCTTCCTTTAACTTCTAAATCTATATTATTTAATCCTATTAATACTGATATTAATGCTCATCTGAATTCATTTGCTATTCCAATTATTTTATCTTCTGTTCATATTCTGCTTATTGAATCTTCAGTTATTCTTCTTATTTTAATTTCTCCTCAACATATTTATTTTCCAATTACTTTAAATTAAAATCGATTTGTTATTAAATGGTTTCTTACTCTTATTATTTACGAATTTCATTCAATTTCTTCATGACTTCTTATTAGGCTTCTTCCCAATCAGTAATAGGTATAAATTCAGAATCAATTTTTTCGTTTTCCTTAGGAATTTTGACGATAAAGATGGAATTGTTTCCAAATATGATTCTGTCATTGTCATGGAGGAGAACTTTATTAGTACAGAATTATCCATTAATGAAGATGTTTTCTGCACACTCATCTCGATAAGGTTGGAGATAGACATTAGAGTTGGAGTAAGTGAAGATAGCATGATTAGGCTGGATTTCTAATCCTCCCAAGATAATGTTAGGTTAAGGGTTACCATTTTTCTTTCCTACAATTATGGTCTCTTCTGCAAGACTGTATTTAACCTTCGCATTAAGATAAGGGTCTTCATTGAGATTGACGAGGAAAGGTTTAGAGAAGTCAACTTTGCTAGGAAATACCAACTGTTACTTCAACTTCTCTTAGAAACTAATTTGATATTCACTCAACATCTTCTGATTCTATTTCAATTCATCTTCCATCTCCTTCAACCTCTATCTCTCCAAATGATTGACACTGATTTCCCCACCTCCACCCATCATCAGCTACTGTTTTAATTTTTCATTCTCTATCTTTAACTCTCTAATCATCTTGTCTTATTCACTTTCATTCACAACCGCATTGCATTTTATCTTCTTAGCCTGATCGGCATATCTTAAAGTACTTAAGGTTTCTTCATAGTTATAGTCACTTGGAGATAAAGCACATATCATCAATGTCTTGCTGTTCCCTCCTAAAGCATTTTGTAATATTCTAGTTAAAGCACTATCTCTATATGGCACTACTTTATTTTTGTCTTTACCCATTGCTTTGTCGGCAAGAGAACTAATAACTAATCCTAAAACAGTAAGACTCTTATTAATAGCACAACCTTCCTTCATTCGATCTCCTTTTGCTTCAGTCTTGCTTAATTTTTCACTTCCAGCTAGATCTACAAGATTAATGATAGACAACTTCTCCATCTTCTTTCCATCCATAGTTTCTTTTATTTTGAACTCTATCGTAATTACAGTGTGAGCCCTTGATGATGACTAGTTCATCTATGTTGATCCAATTGATCTATTCCTGTTTCCCTCTTCCATTTTATTTTGAATTGCTTCATAACTATCTACTGCATACTTAGTCAAGTTCTCAACATAAACTCCATATAGCTTATGTTCTCTAACTTTCAATCCTCCTTAAGGTCTTAAATTTATCCCTATCAGTAAATCTTATACTTTTTCATTGTATATTTCCAACATTGATATTTAAACTTCATATTCTTTATTTTTCTCTATATTATTTTCAATTCTGTTAAAAATGTCCTAACATGCTATGGGAACTATCCCTTTGTTAGCTCCATAACCTACCATACTATATGACTTACCACTTCCGGTCTGTCCATAAGCAAATAAACAGCAGTGATAACTTTATAAATTTTTATATCAATATTATTATATTCATAAAATTAATTATTATTAGTATTATCATTTTTATTGTTATTACTATTGCTATTATCAATATAAATATCAATTAAATATAAATATAATTATTATTTTCATTAGTATTATTAATATTATTATAATTATTATTATCGTAATTATAATTATTATAATTATTGTTATTTTAATTATGTTATTAAAATTTTATTAATTAATAGATATTTAATTATAATTTTTAAATACCCTTGCCAAGCATTATCGAGAATTTCCTTACCCACTGTATCAAATACTTTTTATTGATCGCTATATCTATCAGAAAGAGGGACAAAATAACCATTTTCATTTTCTTCAAATTCATCATGACTCCAGAAACTATAATCGAATGTAAAATCTTTAGCTTTGCCTAGATTGTTAGTTATAATTGTGGTATTATTAACCATGTCGATGCATCTTTTAGTATTAAGATCTTATTCAGTTTTATTAAAAGGTCTAACTCTTACAGCTACCTTTACACTCATTATAATAATAGAAAATTAATATAAAAATAAAGAGCTTTATTTTATAATGCCAAAATATAATATAAGTTATATTAATATTTATATGATTAATGATTATGTTAATCAGAACTTTGAGTTAATAATTTATTTGCATCTATTTAATACTTATCTATTAAGAATATCATTTTCTTCTAAAACTTTTAATTAATTGGCTTTAAGAGTGAAGGGATGATCTATTTAATGGTCTAGGATTTAAGGATGATTGATTGTATTAATGATAGTTTAAGTATTATCAACTAACTATGATTGAGGATGAATTTAAGGAATAGGGTTATTATGAGAATGAGTATGATATTGAGGAATTAGATGAGGATGTTAAATTGGATGTTGTACTGGATGATGGTTCACCATTGGATGATGGTTTATCACTGGATGTTATATTGGATGGTTCTATACTGACTGACCCACCAATGGGTGAGTAACTACTGTTTAACTTTAATTTATTCTATTCATATGACTATGATATTTATCGTAATTCATAAATTATTCTCCTTACATCAACTTCTTATCTTAAATTAATCCCTAAATATCCCTATACATTCGATCCATATCCAATTCCATTTCCTCTTTCTACCTCATTATCAAATCTAACTCTCTTTATAATCCACTACATTGTCTAGTCCTTTCTCTTAATTATTCTTCCAAATCTCTAAATTCTAATTTTATTCTACTATGATCTTCCCTTCTCTTTATTTCTTCTATCTCTATTTCCTTTTTCTTATCTTCTATTTCATTATTTAATTCCTTAATTTACTATTAATATTCTATATACTTCTCTACTCCATGTTTCTCTAATTTTTTATTATAAAACTCTTTATAACTTTTTTCATAATATTCCTTATAGTAATTCTTTAATTCTTGTTCATATTATTCATCTCTATCTTATATTTATAAAGCTTTTTCTCCTTATAATTCTATTATTCTTTCTTATAACTAGTTAACTTATAATTCAAAATTATTTTCCAAATTTATTAGCTATTCTTAATATTTTTTTAGTTTTCTATCCTTTTCATTTATTTTCTCTTAAATTAAATTTAATTCTTTGTTATTATCTTTATTTTCTTATCTGAATTATTCATTTTCTTTAACAAGACTTTATAATTAATTATCCAAAATTTCTATTTATTTTTATTAAACTTTAACTTATTGTTTTAATTGACTATTAATTTATTTTTGTTTATTTTCTTCAATATCAAATTTTTCTTAATCTTATAATACCTAAGCGTTTTATTTTTCATAATACTATTAATTCTATTCTTACAAATTTTTTAATTCTTAATTTAGCTAATTTATTTCCCTTAAATAATTTACTCCTTTTTCAACTTCTTCTTATAATCTATCTTCAAGTATTTATTGACTTACTTTGTAATCCTAATATTTTAATTTTATTAAATATATTTATATTATATTTAAAATGATTATAATATTTAAATTATACTATTAAAATAAAATATATATGAATAAATATTTTTAAATGATTTTAATTATATTTATAAATATAATAATAAAAATTATAAATAATAAGATGATATATACATTAATAATTTGATTATTAGTTCTGATTTTATCGGTAAAACTTTCAGCTTATGAATTAAGTTTTTCATTTTCATCTAGAATAGTTTCTAATTATTCTTTTTTTTTATCAAGCCTACTCCTCATTTCTTCTATTTCTGATTATAATTTTGAATTTTATATTTCCCATTAACTCATATTGTTGAGACTCATACTAATAGCTTGATTTTCTCTCTTGGAATCTTAAAAGAGACTATTAATTTTTTAATACTCATTTTTCATGTCTACATATTCTCTCTTTATTTGTTGATTAATTATTGTTTATTCTTGGATCTTCTCTAACAACTCTTCTTTCTCCAGAATTATATTTTTAGTTTTTTCGTTTATCTCATTTTCTAATGACATGTCTTTTTAAAATTCTATTTATTTTTTTAGTTCCTCCATATGAACCGTATAATTGCTATTCAAGTCATTATATTTTCTTCTCCACATTTCTATTTCTTCATTGTTTTCTTCTATTATATCTACCAATTTTTAATTCTCTTTAAGCATCACTTCTAATCTAGATTTCATTTAATCATATTGATTTTCAAAATCTATATTATTCTCATTATCATTTCCTACTTATTCTCTTAACATTTCATTCATTTCTATTAATCGAGCATTTTCTTTTAACAGATTGTTAAGCTTTTCCTCATAAATATTCAGCTTTTATTATTGCCTTTCTTTTTCTTATTTATTATTACTATTATTATTATTATTGCTATTATTATTATTATTATTATTGTTATTATTTATTGAAATTTGGCTGTTTTCATTCAGCTCCCATAACTTTTCTTCTAACTCTTTAATATATTTTTCTAAACTTTCATTAATATTTTTTAACATAGAATTCATATTTCTTTCTCTTTCCAACTCTTTTAAGATTTCTTAATTATCTTGATAGGATTGATTGTTTTATTATTAAGAAGAAAGAGGTTATTGAATATATTATATAGAAGAATTAGGCTACTATTAATAAATTTGATTGTTGATGGTGCCATAATAAAGGGGAGGAGAAATACTTCTACTTCTATTTTGAATAGATGTGTTTAAAGATTATTAATTAATCATTTGAATTATTATATTATAAAAGGTAATGATGATAATTAAGAATAGAGTAAATTTATTGAGAATGATTGGTTAGAGAATGAGTACGGGAAAATAAATGGATAGATTATTGAAAGAGAGTGTTTTATAATAGTAATAGAAATAATAGACAGGAGATAAATTTGTGGATGTTGCCAAATACTCTGATATAATATAAAGAAGGAAGGAGTAAGGGACATGGTTGAGAGAGTAGGAAAGGAAGAATGATCAATCTATGAAAGTTTTTATTGATCATTATAGTGACACAGTCGTTAAGATGGAGTTATTTATGTAGCATGACTGTTGGGAGTGTTAAGAGATTGATTCATTGTTGAACTATTATGAAATTAGTTACAAAAGGAACTAGAACATCGTATATCTAGACAATTTTCAATACAGATATCGATAAGAATTTACTCTACCTTTACCTCCTCGTTGGCCTATTCTAAGAGTTGATATTTCGCTTGAACCTTCTCTTTTCATTTAAGGCTCTACTCCCATCTTCAACTACCTTCTCAACAATGGGTTTATTCTCAACAATTCTCATTAGACTAACACTGCATGGGCACTCAATGGCACCTAATTTGTTCATAATTAACTCGCTCCTGTTCTTAATACTCTCTTTCTATCTCCTATCGTAATTCATATCTAATAAATATATCCATTTATACATTTATGCTATTTAATCTACTTATTATATTTTTAAACACATTTATAGCTTACTGCAGAAAATCTATTCAAAACAACTCCAGAAACATATAAATCTAATCAAAGATCTTTTATACTTCATGAAGCAGTTAGAAAATTAGGTAAAAAAATACTTATTAATGTTTTTAAAAACTATTTTTAAATGATCAAGAACTATAAAAAATATAAAAATGCCAGATAAGAGTTTGAAAGTTTAATGAAAGAATGGGAAAATAGAATATTAGATTAATAATTTCATGGAGGAGTAAGACCTGATGAAGCAGATTTTGCTATGTATTCTGTGTTAAAAGCAAAATATAATAGTAAGAGCTTTTAAAAGTACATGGAAAAGAAACTAAGCAGAAAAATATATAATTGGTTTTTAAGAATGTAAATGAGAACTACCTATGTTCAAAACAGACTATTAGTGTAAGGCTGATAATGATAAGATATAATATGATATAATATATAATAGCATGAAATGATATAGTATGATATGATGATAATTGGATAATATGATAATAAATGAATAATATGATACTAATTGAATAATTTGATAATATATATAAATGAATTAATTTTCATTTGATTGATATGTATTTGAGCTCATTGAATTGATCAGCAGTGTATGTAATGGAGCGTGTGTCTGAGTTATGGAGAAGGTCAATAGGGTAAAGAGTAAGGGAAGAGTCCTTCTTAGAGAAAAAGGTAACAGAATACTTGCTGATGTTATAAAAGCCAGGCTCAAGAAAGAAAAAATTAACTCTCAACCTAAATACACTCTAAAATTATTTATTTTATGTACATTTTGCCCCAGCTCACTAATTACTGTTTTTGAACATCCTTCAACTATATATTTCTAATCTTCCTAACCGTCAATTTCAAATAGAAAGTTCAAAGCTTCTTTTGATTTTATATTCTTTATCGCGATTTCTACTTCAACTTTTAGAGCATTTTCATTAAAATCATGATTTTCAAAATTGTTATTCTTACTTATCATTTCTATTTTTAAAGGAAATTACTTGAAAACATCATCCACTTTTCCATTTAGAATGTCAACCTTTAAACAATCATATATGCCCTACACTATATTTTTATTCTAATCTTAAAATGACCAAAACACCAATAACTTCAATATATCATTATTTTCCTCTTAGCTAATATTTAAATACCTTTCTATTATATTTAATTTTCTCTCTAATTTAATTTCTCCACTCTCTTTTCTAATTACTATTTGCTATTCATTATTTATCACTTCTATTAAATTTAGTGTATTATTATTTTCATTATTTTATTCTTAGTTAATCATTAAGTGGAAGTTTAGATTGTCAAATTTTTTTATGTTGTTTATTCTTTGATTTGGAATAAATTTATAGTTTTTATTTAATAATACTATCTTTAGAAATCATATTAATATTAATAAAAGATTAATGGCAATAATATACATATTATTTAAAATTTTATTTATTAAAATAAAAATGATACAATAAATATAATTATATTAATAATATTAATAACAATAATAATATTGATTTTAATAATAATATAATCTTTATATTAATAATGATATTGATATTATCAATATAATTAAAATATTTATTTTTATAATAATTTTAAAATTATTATTAATACAATTAATATTAAATTAAAACTAGAAAATTTTTTTAAAATAATCTTTCACTATATTTAATATTTTCTTAAAATACTTTTTTACATGAATATTATTTAAATACATTATAATTGATTAGGATAATATTTAGGAATTTTTGATAAATAAATATAAATAATATAAATATTAAAATTAAAAACGTAATTATAAAAAAAATTCTATAAATTTTTATAAATTTATTTATCGATTATATAAAAAAAAAATTATATTATAATAAAATTATTTTTAATTTATTGATATTTGAAAAACATTCAAGTTTGATTATATTAATATTTTAAATAATATCGATATTGAAAATAAGAATTTACTTTATCTATTTATATAGAATTGGTGTAAGTATAATCGTGATCTAGCAAACTAAGATTTTGATTAGTTTATATAAGATTTTAAACTTAGAAATTGAACATGTAAGAATCTAAAGTTTAAAAGGATCTGAGATTGGATATATTTAATGATTTGATAGTCTTTTAGGAAATAAAATATAGGTTATTACATTAATGGGCATGATAATCCTTTGTAAATAGTGGTTCTTTAGATCAACTGTTTTAATCAAAATGTGTATATTTTATTGACCTTCTTAAACACTTCCTCTCAAATAACCATTCACTTAAATCTCTTATCCAGGCTCTATTTCTTATTAAACTTCTTCGAATATCATATTTGGGTTACAACATTAAATAAAACAATTTTATATTCTATTCATTTTCTAATTATTTTTTAATTTCAAAACTATTTATTTTATTTAATTGCAGTATATTTTATTTTCAAAATCTACGAATTAAATATCCAAAAATCCTTCATATTCATATATGTTTATTATATTTTTCTTATTATTTTCTTCAATGTCAAATATTAATTCATTTTAAACTCAAAATATTTCCCATTAGATACCTTAAATAATAATTTATCCTTATTAGAGGGGTTATATTTCTAATTGAATTTCTATATTTGTTTAAAGAGAATTTAGAATATAATTTAAAGGATTAATTTGAACATATTAATTTTAATTTAATTAAATTTAATCTTATCCTTAAGGAATAAATTTAAAAATAGGCTGAATGTTGAAAAGTTAAATCTATATTTTAAGAGGATTAGAAATTAAAAAAGTAATATAAATCTTTTTATCAAGATAAGAGATTCTAGGCTACCTTTTAAAAATTTGGTTTTTTTAATAAAGGTTAAAAGAGTCATATAGTTAAAGAAGATTCTTTTCATTTTCAGTAAAAATAAAATTACGAGTGTCTTTAGTATTATTAATAGATTGGATTTATTGCTAAATTTGTTTTGCCAGGTTTGTCCAAGCATTATTTTTGGTAAACAAAGGATTCTGTTTATTCTTTAGAAAATCTGTTTATTCTGGATAAAGATAGTTAAAAAACTTTATTTCATTATTATATATTATCTAGTCACTCTCTAAAATTATATCAAACTGTTTGCTCTCTATCAATGGCAATCTTAATTTACTCTTGTTTTTTATCACTCATCCACTTTACTATTCTTTTAATTTCTATTATTATTTCTACTATTTTAATTAATATTCTTATGAATTTTCTTATTACTATTCTTTTAAATATTCTTATAAGCATTCTTATAATTATTCTTATTATTATTCTTATTATTATAGCTAATATTACAATAGTTATTGCTTTTCTACTTCTTCTATTTCTTTAATCATATTTTCAATTTCCTAACACAACTTAATATGTTTCTATTGACTGTCCTGTAAATCACATAAATTCAAAGCCTATATCTGATAATCTAATGCCTCTTAATACCTACCAATTTATTTATAACACATAGCTAAATGACTATAGACATAATCATTAATTACTTTCCAATTGTATTTACTATTATAAATATCTGCCACTTTATAACATCTTATTGAATGAGTATATAATTTACATTAAAAATATTTGTGAGCAGAAAAAACCAAATGGATACAGTATTTACGATAATTTATTGGTTTTAATTTTATATTCAACATTGCATACTATTCTTTAAATAAACAATAAAATATTGGTGTCATTTCTTTTACTATCATTTTAATATCATAAATTTTGTCAAACAAATATTATATTGATTATTTACTAAATCTCTTAAATATTTATATTATGTAAAAGTAATTGGTTATTATTTTAAAAACTTGGCGGTTCAAATACTATTATTACTTACTAATATTATATGATAGTTCTATGTTTTCAATTAGCTAAACTATGTTTCCTTCAGAAAAGTTTGTCTATTTCAAATTCAATAAATGCAAATTACATATTGTCAATAATTCAATTATATTAACATAATGTCTGTAAGATTTATCTTTTAATTCATATACTATTTGTTTTAGATAACTTATCGAACCTTCATAATCTTGTATTATTATTAGCAATTCTGCTATTTGCAAATGTTATAATTCTTATAAATTTAGCTAATATTTGCTTAAATCTATTATTTTCTCTTTTTACCTAAAAAGATTTTTCATTGCATTTTTAAAACCTAAAAATATAATGAAAGATTATATTAATTAAAATAAATTACCTTTTTTATTGACTTATAAAGTTTAATCAATAAATTAAATTCAATATTCTATAGATATAATAATTTGCTTGATGATTTCTTAAAATATATCTACAAGGGATATAATATCTGCTTTGCTCATTAGTATTTATTCCTTTTTTGTATTATTTTATTTGCTAAAATAATAATATTGTTAATATTTCAATAAATTCCAAAAATCTCTAGCTTCACTTTCAATAGAATTAATAGCAAATATTTTATTAAGACAATTATTGAACTGTTATTAAACTTATTTTAACAAATTGAAAGCTATATTCATTTCAGAAATATTATCATAAAGAATTAAATTTACCTAAGGAATATTAATATGATCTTAAAAGTTCTATAAAAATATATTCTTTAATTATTTCTAATTTTCTTTTTACAGATCTATAATAGTTTAATTATTGTCTTAATAATCAATTATATATATTATTGCTAGAGGTTGATCAATAAGAGATGCTTCAAAGTTAAATTTATTAAGCTAATTATATCAATTAAAATTAAATAATATAATAAATTTAACATTAAATATATAAATAATAATTATTATTAATATAATATTTATAATAATAAATTTGAGGATAAATATTAAGTATAAATAAGTATTTACATCATAAAAAGTAAGTATTGATTTATAAAACCATGGATTAGGATTAGATTTAAGATGAGTAAAAGCTAACTGTCTATTATTAAATTGAGAGTTTGAAATGGAGTCTATATCGGGTTAATTTTCATTAAGAATAGAAGTGATTCTATTGTTTATATCTTGAATTTTTGGCTGTGTATAATCATCTACATCAAAAGGCTCTAATCTAAACCCAATAATCTTTTTTTCTTTATTTAAGCTATTCACTGATAATGTAGTTGCTTATTGCATTTTTTACTAGTCGATAAATTCAATATCCAAAAAGGGTCTTATAAAATCACTAATATTCATTTTCGATTTCTCCATTCTATCTTTTATCTTTTAAGAACTTATTACTAATACTTTACCCACGTGAACATATTTTGAATAAATATTACAAAATTCTTTGAGATAATCTAAATCTAACATTTTTATTATATATTTATATCTATTAAAATTCTTTATTTATTATTAATTAGTCCTTTTTTTATTAATTAATATAATTTATATTTTTATTTAAATTTAAAAATGTCAGATTTAAGTCCTTTAAATATTACTAATAAATTTAAATATAACAATCATTAAAATTAAGAAAATTTACCCTAAAAAAATTATTTTAAATATTAAAATTAAAATTTTGATTATTCTAACTGTGAAAATCCTGAATATTGTCCTTTATAAGTAATTAAATCTTATTATTCAAAGGAAAAACTTGAAGAATAATAATAGTTTTTTTAAAAATAATTAGAAAATTAATAATATCAGATTGAAATAATAAGTAAAAAATGTAAAAGATTTGAAAAAGATCACGAAAAAATACATTGTAAAATCTTTTAATTAATTATGAAGAAAATTATTAAAATTTTATTTATGAAATAGTTGATGAAATAGATAATATTTTACTAAAATATGGAGATGATTAATAAGATTATTTAGAATAATAATAGTTATGAAAATATAATTAAATATAAAAATATTAATTAAATATATTATAAAATATAAATTTAATAATCCTATTAAAAAAATTAAAATGATATTATCAGATTTAAATATTATTTTCTAATAAGATAAAAATAAAACTACTTAAACAAATAATTATTTATTTAATTTAAATTATTCATTAATTAAAAATAAATAACCAATAATAGATAATCATTAAAAAATTAATTTTAAAACCACTATTAATAAAATTTTTGAATATAATTAATAAAATAACTACAAATAAAATAAATAATCAATAATTAAAGATTCTTTTTCTTCAGTTAAATAAATAAATCATCTTAACTGATATCAAAAAAGTTTTTAAAATTATAGTTAATAAATTAAAAGTCTTCCTAAAATAAGTTAATATTAATTTAAGGTTTGATAAATTAGGAAAAAAAACTCAAATAAATAATTATAAAATAAAATAAATAAGGTGTTTAATAATACACAAAAAAATTAAATACAACAATAAAATTATAAAGAAAATAATTTTTAAAATCAAAATTTTATATAAATCAATTCACCTACAAATATATTTGATAATAGTTTTTATAATGAAACTTAAAATTTTTTAAATAAATAAAATAATTAATTTTCAGAAATATTAGAAAAAAAATTCAATTTTAAAGATGAAATTAAATGAAAATAAAAAATATCAAACGTTTTTAATAATTCTATTTTGGTTTTAAAATTTATTAATAAATTAAAATAAAAAGTAGAAGAAAAAAAAAACAAATTTAAAATTAAATGAGTATGTAATAATTAATTAATTTAATAAAATAAAAATTTTATATCTAATAACAGAAATAAGATTTTTTAATAAAAAAATTAAAAATTAAATTGTGAAGAAAAATAAAATATAAAATTTGATTCATAATCAAAAAAATATTTGAATCTTTTGCTATTATAAAATAAAAACAAAAAGTTGAATTAAACAAATTATTTTATACAACAACTTAAGATTTTTTATAATGATTTTAAAATATTAGTGTAATACATGAGCTTACTCGTCAAATATATATAAAATGAATAAAAAATTATTAAATTGGTTTAGTAGTTATTTGGATATAATTAACAGATTCAAATTATATTATTTAATTTTGATGAAAATAATAATTTAAAATTATAGCATGAATATAATGAGCATTCAATATTAAATAATATAAAAGAATAAAATAAAACTATAGAAGAAAAATTAGATTATAAAAGTATTAGACTTTTTAATGCTAATTTAATATAAAAAGTGGAAAAAATATAAGATCAAAATATTTAAATAAAAAATAATTAATTTATTAATGATTTTATAAATTTTAAAAATAATTTAAATTAATTTTATAAAGGAAATAATAATAATAATAATAAAATTGAGAAAAATGCGTTTAAATAATTATTTATAAATAATTTAAAAAGTAATATTAATTTAATATTATTAAAAAATATTATAAATTAAAATAAATAAAATTTAATAATATATAAGTGTTATTTGAAAGATTTAGCTAATTAGATTTATAAGAACCTATTTTTAAAATATAAAATTAATTTTAATTCTAGTTGGATAAAATCGATTAATTTAATTTGAGGAAAATGTATAATTAAAGTAAATTAGAAAAAAATTTTTATAAAAATGTATTTTAAAAATTAGAATAGGAATCTAAAAAAATATGATTTATTAAATATTATTAATATTTGATTTAAAATCAAGGAGTTTCTTATATTTAAATAACATTAGTTACTATTTTATTGTTTTCTATCTAAATATCATCAAAAATACTTTTTAATATTTATTCGTTAACATCAATACTATTTTAAATTATTTCATTGTTTTTTTCCAAATAAATTTTAAAATAATTAGCTAAATCATTGAATCTTATATAAGTTTTAAAAACATAATTTATATTTTTATTGAATATTATAACCAATACATTTTAAAATGAAGATTAATCAATAAAAATAACTTTAAATTTTACTTAATTTATTTATCTTTATATATAGATAAAAAAAATATTTACTTAAAATTTTAATAAATTATATTTTATTTGGATAATCCTTATAATTCTGTTAAATTACTATAATCACTTTTATCATTATTGTAATTTTATTTTTTTATTTTATTTTAATTTATTTCTTAATTGTCCATTTTTTTAATTTAAAAAACATTATCCTTTTGAAATTATTTGTTTTCACTTTTTGTTGTTTATTCTTTTGTATTGTTAGATGAATAATTAGCTCTATTAACACTTAAATTGTTCAAATTTATATCAACCTAATTACTAGGGTCTTTTAATATTTCACTAATATTATTATTTTACTCACTAATATTATTATAATTACTACTACTGTTATTATCCTTATTAATTTTCTTAGATGTAGTTTTGTAAGTTCTAATGTTTCTTTTAATTTTCAAAGCTTAATTAATCTAATTTTCTAATTATATTTTATAATTATTAGTATTATTTTAATTGTTTTTATTTAAATTTGAATATTCACTAATATCTAATTAATTATTTTTTTAAAGTTAAGATAATTTATATATATATTAATTTAAAGAATCTTTTCTAAAAATATTAAAATATATTTACTAATTTGTTCTACTAAAAATTTCTATTAAATTTAGATAATTATCCTTCAAACTATTAACTAAAACACTAATATTATCATGATCTTCAATATTATTATCCTTTTTATTTGCTGAAATATTTAGTTATTCTTAAAATTGGACTTTATAAAAGGTAAAATTATTGTCTAAAATAATTTTATCTTATTTTAATAATTAATCTCTGTTTTCGTAAAGTTTTTCTTAATTTTGAATAGAAAATTGAGAAAGAATGATGGCTTCATTGATTTTGTTGAATTTTTTATATAAATAAGCTAAGTTTAATTAAATCAATGAAATTTAATAGACATCATTTGAGGAAAATAAGCTGAAAAATAAAAAATGGTTAAGAAAAATAATAAATAATAATATTACCATAGATTTCTTAATTATAAACACTTAATAAAGGAACCTAATGATTTTTCTTAAGATCCTCTTAAATAATAAGAAGTAGCTAAGTTATTTAAAATAATACAAGAATAATTTATATAAGTATGTACAAAGGATTACTAAGTGTTTAAATATTAATTAAATTTGATATTAGAAAAGGAAGTTAGTTCTGACAAATTAAGTTCTTAAAACTAGTTTTTATCCATTAATAATATCAAAACATCTTGCAAATCTAAAAGCTGATTAAGTTAAGATTCGATCATGTAAGAGGTTATGCTAATATTGATTTATTCCATCTTAATTAGCATGCAAAACTAACTATTCAAATGCGTTTATTAATCTATCTAATAAATATAATTCATCCATCTTCTAAAAAACTCATCCACTTATTATCTTATGTTCTGTATGTTTTTTTAATTCTTTTGCATCAGATATCTTAAAACTATAATTTCCTTTTCAAATTTTTCTATACTGCTTTTAATCTCCATTTATCTATATTTATATTTTATTCTTTATTTATATATAAACTCATTTTTATTATTTTTATATTTTCATTATTTGTGAATACAATCAGTTATAAAAAATAAAATTACTATAATACCCAACATCAGTGATAATATCAATATCTAATCAACATCATATTTTTCACAATTTTAAATATAAATTAGCATTATTAAAAAATATATAAAAAATATTATTATTTTTTATAATTTTTTTTTATATTCATTTAATTTAATAAATTTTCCTTTGTTTTAAATAATAAATCCTGTAATTATTGTTTATTGCTTTTATATTTATTTTTTTTCATTTTGGAAATCTCTGTTTTCTAAATCATCATCACTTTATATTGATTAATATGTATTTAATTATTCTAAATTATAAACTTTATGTTAAATATGCATTTATATTTAAATATTTTAATTTTTATATTAATTTTAATTATTATCATATATAATAATATTTCTCAAACTCTATAATGTTAAAATTAATTGATTTTTTACAAATTATCTTTACTTTTTTATTAATTTTAAATGCTTATAAAACTTTTATCTTAATCAATATTTTCATTATCATAATTAATATTATTAAATTGATTTTAATTTTCATTATTGCTATAATTATAATAATTTATTTAGCCATGATGATTATGATTATTATTAAAATACTATGATGATAATTAATTATTTTTGGAAAATTAATGATTTTTAGTATGATTATTAATATTTTATAGACTCATTTTTTTAGCGAGAATGTGATTTTTGATTTAAGATTATAATTATTGTTATAATTTGGATGGCTTGATATATTGAGGAGAGGGAGAGAAGGAAATGGGAGAAAGAGAGGAAAAGAGTGAAAGGGAGGAATAGAGAGAGAGGGAGAAAGATGAGAAAAGAGGGTCGATGACAATGTGGACGTGAGAGGGAAAGATGCTTTTGAGACAAGTTTTATAACCGACTCTGGTTGTGATTGGGTTATGCAATAAGTCAATACACTTCAATTTGCTCAGCTGTTGCATTCTACTTAACTATTAAAAACTCTCTAATTTGTTACTCCTCAAGTCTACTATTTCCAATTCCCTCACTTATTCCATCCCCAAAAGTTCCCTTATCTCATTCTCTCTCAAGTACACTTCCTTCAACTCCTTCATCTCCCCCAATCCTTCTACTCTCTTTATCCTATTCTTGTTCAAATTCACCATTACTACATTCTTTAAATGTAATAATATACACATATTCTCTATATTATTCTCACTCAAATCCACTATTCTTAAATTATTATTCAATAACTTTATCTCTTCTAATTACTTACTATCCTATATTCTTATACATTATATTTAATCTAACAATTAAATCAATAATTCGAATATTTCCTTTTTATTTTTTAATTCTAAGTAATCATTAAATTCAATATTTTTCAATTATAAACTTCTTATTCTTTTTTCATTTAATTCCATATTTTAAATACTGCTTAATTAACTTATTATTTTATTCTCTTATAAACTAGGTTCTTATTACAAATAATCTATTATATTATTTATTTGAAATGTATTCAAATTATTCTTATTTATATTTTATAAATTATTAAAGGAAAATTATCTTTATTTTACTATTCATTCATTTTATATTTTTATTTCGTTTTATTCTTTTTCTTTTAAATTAATGTTAGATTAAATATTTTTTAATAAAATTTAATTATTATTATCCTTTATTATATTATCTAACTAATCAATCATTTTTGTACTATTCAAAAAGCTATTATTATTGCTATTATTAATTTTAGTGTTTTTATTATTATTTTCTTTAATATCTTATTTAAATCATGCAGTGTCTATGTGATAATCTTATTTTTTATTATCAATAATTTAAGAATTATTAAGATTGCATTTAAAACTCTAATTTTATTTTAATTTAAAAAGTTTATTATAGATATCTGAATTAATATCAGTATTATTTATTATTTGACTTATATTATTATTACTAATATTTAATTAACTATTATTATTAATATTAGTTTAACTATTGTTTCATAAAGATAACTACTTATTACTAAAAACATTTTATTTTTTTTCACTTTTATTTAATTATCTATCTGATTCTGGTTATTATTAAAACTAATTTTCATATTAGATTTCTAATTAGGAATTCGCGTATTTCGATTATAATTATTCTAACTTTTAAATCCTATATTCTAAAAATTAAAGTTTAATAAGTACCATTAGATGAAAGATCTATGAAACGAATATTATTATTAATTGAGAGTAATCGCGAAATAATAGTTACATCTCTTAATCTATTATTGCTTAATTTGATATTTTAAATGTAATTTAATTGTTCCAATGTTTATAAAATAGGCTTGATATCAGCATCTATTAAAAAGAGATTACTGAAATTAAGAGAATTAAACTCTATGGCTGCTAATAATAAAAATATAATAAATTTTATACTTTCAGTTTCTTATTGACTTAAAATAGAATAAATGTTTTTATTTGGAATGGTTTGCAAATTAATGCAATTTTGCAAGTAAGTTTATTTAAAAATAAGCACTCTTATCGATTTGTTTACCTTGATTTGCCAATTCATATTATCCATTTATTCAAATGAACTATTAATTATACAAGTTTAACTTTATTATCATATAAAATATTATCTGAATAAGTATCATTTGTAATAGTATTTTATATAAATATAAGTTAAATAAACCTAATGTATCAATACTACCCAAGCAATGAGTAAAATTTATAATAAATAATCTTTTTTAATTTTAGTCCCTATTCAGAACAATAAGTAATTATAAATGAGATATGTAACTATTTTCTTATTTTAACTTCAAGTTGCTCTCAAAGATGAAGTTATTAAATCATTGAGTCAAATTAAAGAAATACTTCATAATATTTTACTTTTTAAAAAAAAAATTGCATCTGTTTAAAAACAAGCCGAAAAATTTTACATTGATTTTTAAAAAATATAAAAATATATTAAATAGCTTACAATCCAAAATTTCATATTCATTCAAATAGATGAGTTATATTAACATAAAAAATAACTCATGAAATATATTGATAAAACATTAGAAATTAAATAAGAAATAAATAAATATTATAACAAAGTTCAACATTTATACAAAGAATATAGAAGTTAAAAAAAAAATAATTAATAATAAAAATAAACTGATTATTCAAGACTTAACACACTTAATGATTAAATTGATGGTGTAACTAACGAATAACAAATATAAAAAGGACATAGAAAAAACCAATCCTACTAATTTTAAGATGATTTTTTTAAAACACCTACAACTAACTAATCATTAAATAACAGTACTTTAATAAAACAAGATTTACACTTTAATAATTAATAAAAATAGTTACAAAAATTTTAATTATTAAGTTAAAAATAAGAATAGTTAGTTGACTTTATAATTAGGAATTATGAAAAAAATAAACTTATTTCGTAATAATATTTAAATTTATAATCAAAAATATAAAAAGCCATTGATTAAAGCATTCAAAATAATTAAAATATTATTCTTTAAAATTATATGAAATTTAGTTAAAAAAATGATATAAATAATATAAGTTAAATTTTTATTAATGAATAATATTTAATTTGATATTCATGATCAATTTAAATTTTATTAATTATAAATTGTATTTTTTATTACACTACTTACTTTTTTTTTTTATTTATTAAATTAAGAATATATATTTGTCGTTTTATATTAATTATTTATTTAAATTTAGAAATTTTAATAATTTAAAAATTATTATTAATTTTCATTATCATATTCTTTAATATATTTTATCTGTTACTCTTAATTTATATGATTAAATTATTTTATATTTTCATCTTAGCATTTAATTAGTAATTGTTTTTTATTTTTATATTAGTTTTAAAACTATTATTATTCTAATTCATTATTTTTTAAAAATGATATTAAGTTATTATTATTATTATTTTATTAATTATTTAAAAAAATTTAGTTTAAAACTTAATTAGATTATTAATTTTTTAATGAAACTTATTTTTCAATAAATTGTTTTT
>Ga0315908_10000876_pt1 | contig 23105 bp, 22 predicted proteins | sample LakEriMetagenome_12_FD_203520 | JGI IMG/M metagenome (GOLD analysis project Ga0315908, IMG submission 203520) | Freshwater fungal communities from buoy surface, Lake Erie, Ohio, United States - Buoy 4 MA124 | ecosystem: Environmental > Aquatic > Freshwater > Lake > Lake biofilm | place: USA...
TTATTATTTTGAGTGCGCAAATTTACACTTATTTTTCAAAAAACAAACCGATTATCACTTTTTTTACTTGACTAGCCTTATTCAAATTTGTTACGGCATTCGAGTGGGTTTTACTATATTTGTGGCTCATTTTTAAAACGATCATTCCGCATGGATACACAAAAGAAAATCGCCCTAAATATGGGACTATTCTTGGGCTTAGTACTGACTTTATTTATTGCATTGATGTATGCAATTGATTTGAATTTATTTACCAAATCGTGGATTGGCATTATAAATGTGGTCATAATCACCGTATTTGGTGTATTATCTGCCACACAATTCAAAAAAACACTGGGTGGTTTTATCTCCTTTAAATCAGCTTTTACTAGTTTTTTTATTGCGGTTGTCATTGGATTTTTAATTTCAACCTTATTCAACTTGTTGCTTTTCAATGTGATTGATGTGGAAGCCAAAACGATTCTTTCTGAAAATGTGATCAAATACACCGTAGAAATGATGCAAAAATTTGGCGCTAAAGCGGCCGACATCAATAAAGTAGTCGAAGACATGCGCGCCTCTGATTCGTTTGGTGTAGCCGGACAATTGAAAGGTTTCTTTTTTAATATTATTTTTTACAGCATCATCGGTTTAGTGTGCTCGCTAATCATCAAGCGCGTTCCGCCTCAAAGCTTGTAATCTATGAACTTATCCCTCATTATTCCCTTACTCAACGAACAAGAATCCCTGCGCGAATTGCACGATTGGATTGTTCAAGTCATGAACACCCACGGCTATTCGTATGAAGTCTTGTTTATTGACGATGGCAGCACCGACAATTCCTGGCATATTATCAGCGAGTTGGCTGCTGCAAACCAACATGTAAAGGGCATACAATTTCAAAAAAATTACGGCAAATCCCAGGCCTTGCACGCCGGTTTTGCCAAAGCCCAAGGCGAGGTGATCATTACCATGGATGCCGATTTGCAGGACAGCCCCGATGAAATTCCCGAATTATACGAACTCATTACCCAACAACACTTTGATTTGGTTTCGGGCTGGAAAAAGAAACGCTACGATTCGGTGGTGAGCAAGAATTTACCTTCGAAATTATTCAATTGGGCCGCCCGTAAAACCTCGGGGGTGCAACTCAATGATTTTAATTGTGGACTCAAAGCCTACAAAAAAGTGGTCGTAAAAAACATCGAAGTGTCGGGCGAAATGCACCGCTATATTCCGGTTTTGGCCAAAAATGCGGGTTTTTCAAAAATTGGGGAAAAGGTGGTAAAGCACCAAGCGCGTAAATACGGCGAAACCAAATTTGGGATGGAACGTTTCATCAACGGCTTCTTGGATTTAATCACCATTTGGTTTTTGTCCCGATTTGGCAAACGCCCCATGCACTTGTTTGGTGCCTTAGGCGTAATCATGTTTTTGATTGGATTTGTTTCGACTGGCACAATCATAACGGTAAAACTCATCAAACTCTATGCGGGCTTGCCCACCATATTAGTAACCAACAACCCTTTGTTTTATATCGCGCTAACGACCATGATTATTGGAACTCAGCTGTTTTTGGCCGGATTTTTGGGCGAAATCATTTTGCGCACCAAAAACAACGACGACCGTTATAAAATTGCTAAAGAACTCTAAAAGTACCATATACTTCTACTCTAGCCCGGATTGTAACGGCAGCTTTTCAAGCCAGGGTTTGGCTTGAAAACTAAAGTGGAAAGCCGGAAAACGCTTCAAAAAAATAAAATTATTTCCCTATGAATGTACCTTCTCAAATTTCTGCAGCGGTAAACGAATGGCTAAGCCCGGTTTTTGATTCCGATACGCAGGCGCAAATTCGCGACATGGCAGCAGCTAATCCAAAAGAACTGGAAGAAAGTTTTTATAAAAATCTTGAATTTGGCACCGGTGGCATGCGCGGCGTAATGGGCGTGGGCACCAATCGAATCAACAAATATACCTTGGGGAAAAATACCCAAGGCCTTTCCAATTATTTACATCAATCGTTTCCGGGCGAAAATCTAAAAGTGGTGATTGCTTTTGACTGCCGTCACAACAGCCAAAGCTTGGCCAAAGTGGTTGCTGACGTGTTCTCGGCCAACGGGATTCAGGTGTATTTATTTTCGGATTTGCGTCCTACTCCCGAACTGAGTTTTGCGCTAAAACACCTAAAATGTCAGGCGGGAATTGTGCTCACGGCTTCGCACAATCCGCCCGAATACAACGGTTACAAAGTGTATTGGCAAGACGGAGGACAATTGGTTCCGCCGCAAGACAAAGAAATCATTCAAGTGATTGAATCGTTGAATTATGCCGACATTCAATTTACGGCCAACGAAAATCTAATCACCTTAATTGACCAAGAAATTGACGAAGCCTTTATTGCGTCGTCTATTGCCCATGCTGGGTTTAACACGCCACAAGCCGACAAAGACAACCTACAAATAGTGTTTACTTCTTTGCACGGCACCTCGATTACAGCCGTTCCGCAAACCTTAGCCCAAGCCGGTTATACGCAGGTTCACATTGTGCCCGAACAAGCCGAACCCAATGGCGATTTCCCGACAGTGATTTCACCCAACCCCGAAGAACCCGAAGCACTCACCATGGCTTTGGCCTTGGCCGAGAAAACCGGAGCCGATTTGGTGGTGGGTACTGATCCCGATTGCGACCGATTGGGAGTGGCGGTGCGCGATTTATCGGGCAAAATGGTGTTGCTGAATGGCAACCAAACCATGGTGTTGATGACCGCATTTTTGCTCGAACAATGGAAAAAACAAGGCAAAATTACCGGCAACCAATTTGTGGGATCAACGATTGTCTCTACTCCGATGATGCTCGAATTGGCTTCGGCCTATGACGTAGAATGCAAAGTGGGCTTAACCGGATTCAAATGGATTGCCAAAATGATCAAAGATTTTCCCGAACTGGAATTTATTGGCGGTGGAGAAGAAAGCTTTGGGTTTATGGTGGGCGATGCGGTGCGCGACAAAGATGCCGTGGCTGCCACCTTACTCATGTGCGAAGTAGCCGCGCAAGCCAAAGCCATGGGCAGCTCGGTATACCGAGAACTTTTGAATTTGTATGTAGACCACGGATTTTACAAAGAGCAATTGGTTTCCCTCACCAAAAAAGGACGCGAAGGCTTGCAAGAAATCAACCAAATGATGATTGAGATGCGTGAAAATCCAATCAAAACCCTGAACGAGCAACGCGTGATCATGGTAGAGGACTACAAAAACAGCACCGCAACCAATTTGTTGGACGGTAGCGTGGAAGCCTTGCAGATTCCAAAATCGGATGTGTTGATTTATTATACCGAAGACGGCTCAAAAATTGCAGCACGCCCTAGCGGAACTGAACCGAAGATTAAATTTTACGTGAGCGTGAATGCGCCGCTTGATCGCATAGAGGAGGCGAACGCAGTAGAAGCCGAATTAGACCAAAAAATCAAAACCATTTTACAAGAACTAAGCATCATTTAATGACGACCTTCAAAAAAATTCTTCCCTATATACTTCCGTATAAAAAGTATGCCTACCTGAATATCTTTTTTAATATTCTGTTTGCGCTTTTCAGTACACTCTCGTTTGTGGCGTTGATCCCAATGATGCAAGTATTGTTTGATCAAACCAAACGCAATACGGTTATGCCTGTATTTCAAGGTATAGGCTCGGCCAAACAATTCTTGGAAGATTACCTAAGTTATTTTATCACGACAACTACCGATACCTATGGCGTGGGTTATACCCTATCGATCATGGTAGCGGTAATCATCAGCATCTTTTTACTGAAAAACTTGAGCGATTACTTTGCTTTGTTTTTCATCACCTTTTTGCGCAACGGAGTACTCAAAGACCTGCGCAATGCCATGTATACCAAAACCATTGAGTTGCCTATTTCTTATTATTCTGAGAAACGCAAAGGCGATACCATTTCTAGAATTTCGAATGATGTGAACGAAGTGCAATCGTCGTTTTTGTCGCTCTTGGAACTCATTGTCAAAGAGCCATTGACCATTGTATTTACCATTGTGACCATGTTTAGCATCAGTGCCAAACTCACGATTTTTGTCTTTATTTTCATCCCGGTTTCGGGCTACATCATTTCTTTAATCGGGAAACAACTCAAAAAACAATCCACCAAAGCCCAGCAAGAACAGGGTTCATTTTTGTCAACCATTGAAGAAACCTTGGGCGGACTGAAGGTGGTGAAAGGCTACAACAGCGAATCCTATTTTACCCAAAAATTCCAAACTTCTACCCAACGCTTTTTTCAGTTGTCTAATTCGATTGGCAACCGCCAAAACTTGGCTTCGCCGGTGAGTGAATTTATGGGCATTATGGTCATTGCCATTTTGTTGTGGTACGGCGGGCACATGGTGTTGATTGAAAAAACCTTGAACGGCGCGGCTTTTATTGCCTACATGGGATTGGCCTACAACATTTTAACGCCAGCCAAATCGATCTCAAAAGCATCTTACAACATCAAAAAAGGAACCGCTGCAGCCGAACGCATCTTGGAAATTTTAGAACAAAACAACCCGATAAAAGACGGACCGAACGCACAAGAAAAAAACAGCTTTGATCAGCAAATTGAATTGAAAGACGTGTCGTTTAGCTACGATACCGAACCGGTTTTAAAACAATTTTCTTTGTGTATTCCCAAAGGAAAAACGGTAGCCTTAGTTGGACAATCGGGTAGCGGAAAAAGTACCATTGCCAATTTATTGACTCGTTTTTACGACATCAACCAAGGCACGATTAGCATTGACGGCATTGCAATCAAAGACTTGAAATTGCAATCCTTACGCGGCATGTTGGGCTTGGTCACGCAAGACAGCATCTTGTTTAACGATACCATCAAAGAAAACATCTCCTTAGGCAAACTCGACGCTACAGATGAAGAAATCATCGAAGCGCTCAAAATTGCCAATGCCTACGAATTTGTGAAAGATTTGCCTTTAGGGATTTATACCAACATTGGCGACAGCGGAAACAAACTATCAGGAGGACAAAAACAACGCTTGAGTATTGCTCGCGCGGTCTTGAAAAACCCACCTATCATGATTTTGGACGAAGCGACATCAGCCTTGGATACCGAAAGCGAAAAATTAGTACAAGTGGCTTTAGAAAACATGATGCAAAACCGCACCTCCGTGGTGATTGCACACCGATTGTCAACTATCCAAAAGGCCGATTTGATTGTAGTAATGCACAAAGGGGAAATTGTAGAGCAAGGTACTCATGACCAATTGATGCAAGCCAACGGCACCTACTACAAATTGGTAAACATGCAGTCGTTTGAAGGGTAAATCCTTATAAACGAACAGACAACTTCAAGTTAAATACTCGGGTAGTCAAATAATTGGGCACCGCATACTGACTTTTGGTATACACATCACGCACCCACGTATTGGTTATTGTATTTTGGTTGTTGAACATGTTGAATATTTCAAAACCAACGGCTAAATCAGTGAATTTTCGGAGCCAATGTCCCTCGGGTCTATCCTTGTTTTTCTCTGTCAAGACATAGGAAAATCCAGCGTCAGCTCGGCGGTAATCGCGCAATCGGTTTTGGTATTCATAGGGATCGGCATACGAAGGCGAACCGCCTGGCAAACCTGTATTGTAGACGATATTCAAATACACTTTTAAACTGGGAATATTGGGCATGTAATCTTGAAACAGAATCCCAAATTTGAGGCGTTGGTCGGTGGGCCGGGATATGTATCCTCTATTGCTGATGTTTTCCTCTGTCTTTAAATAACCAAAACTCAACCACGATTCGGTTCCGGGTACAAACTCTCCATTGAGACGCACATCCAATCCTTGGGCAAAGGCTACCGCGGTATTGCTAGCCGCATAACGAATACGGACGTTTTCAATGGTATATGGATTGACATCGGTCAAGGATTTGTAATAGGCCTCGGTGACCATTTTAAACGGTCGGTTCCACATCTTGAAACTGTAATCGTTACTGATCACAAAATGAATGGATTTTTGCGCCTTGACATTGGGCAAAACCACACCCAAAGAATCGCGTAGCTCTCTATAAAAGGGAGGTTGATAATAGTACCCACCCGAAACGCGGAAGATCATGTCTCGATTCCAATCGGGTTTGATGGCAAACTGAGCCCGCGGACTCACAACGGCTTGCGATACACCTGCATTTGGCGCACCACTGACTTGCCATTGGTGCAGGCGAACACCAGCATTATAGGATACATCACTAGATCCCATTTTGGTTTTTAGACTCCACTGCGCATAGCCAGAGAATCGATTGATGTTGATGAAATTTTTGGCTCTCACATTATTAAATGGAACCAACGGGCCAACATAGGGCGTGTAAGGTTGGTTATTGGATGGAATATCCAAGTCGCGAGGATTCAATGAAAATCCAGCCGAATCAATGACTTCCCATTCGATTATTCGATCGCGGATGTCTTCTCGGGTGTATTTAAAGCCCCATTCTATTTGGTGTTTTTTGATGTCGTGAAACCCTTTTACCTCGGCATTTACTATTAGGGCGTCGAGGTCGTTGCGTGCATGATTCAACTGTGAGCCAATGGCACGGCTGTAGTTTACATCACCAAAGGTTTCGGAACCGATGTTGCTGTCAATTTCACCCAAGGCATAGGCCGCGTCGATGTCAAAATATTCTTGTTCTAAAGTGTGATAGGCCGATCCAATGAGTTTCAAGGTGAAATTATCACTGGCATTGAAGGTCGTTTTAACGGCACCAAAATAGGTTTCGTATTTGTCTTTCTCTTGTCCTTCATAAAAAATGAGCAAAGCAATAGGATCAGAAAGTGTACCAAAATTGGTTTGACGAACTAAAGGTTGGTAGTTGTATTTGTTTTGGGCCACATTGCCTAAAAAACTGAATTGCCATTTGGCTGAAGGCGTAAAGTTAATTTGGGATTGGATATCGGCAAAGGTGGGTCTAAAATTGGTAGACGTTTCCTGACTGTTGACCAACAAACTGTTGTCCCGGTAACGAATTCCGGCTAATCCCGACCATTTTTTGTTTTTGGAAACGGCATCAACCGCCAAACTTCCTCCCAAAAAGCTGGCCTCGGTTGCCAAGGCAAAACGAGTGGGTTTTCGGTACGTGATGTCCAATACAGAAGATAATTTGTCTCCGTATTTGGCTTGAAAGCCACCTGCCGAAAAGTCGACGTTTTGCACCAAATCAGTGTTGGTGAAACTCAATCCTTCTTGTTGACCAGAACGAATGAGAAACGGGCGATAGATTTCGACTTCGTTGACGTAGACTAAATTTTCATCATAATTTCCACCCCTAACTGAATACTGTGTGCTGAGTTCGTTATTAGAATTGACCCCGGGTAAGGTTTTGATGATGTTTTCAATCCCTGCATTAGCCCCGGGAATTTTTCGAATCAATTCGGGTTCAATTACCGTGATACCTTGTATGCGCTTGCGGTTTCCAGCTGTAACAATTACTTCTCCCAAGCTTTCGGCTTTGTCATTGAGCTGTGGATTGAATTCGTAATCCTCATTGGGTTTTAATTCGAGTGTGACCGTGTATTTTTTAAGGGAAACATGCGTAAATACAACTTGGATTTTTTTATTGGCAGGAACAAGTAACTGATAAAAGCCGTTCTCGTTGGTTTTGGTGTTTTTATCGGCAGCGCTCACATTAACCTCAGCAACCGCTTGGCCGCTTTCGTTGAGAATCACTCCTTTGATACGCGCATTTTGTGCCCAAAACAGTTGACAACTGAAAAATAGTGTAAGAATCAGGAATTTTGACGTATTCAACGGCTAGGGTTTAGTTTTTTGACTTCGAAAAAATGTGGTTTCAAAGATAGCAGAATTTCCTACATGATCGGTGACGATTAATTTTAATTCATTCTTTCCCTCAAGCAAAAAAGCTGGGTCAAATTCGTGCACTAACTGATCGGATTTGTAATCGTATTCAAACAAAACCCAATTGGAATTGAGGTATCCCATGTAATTTTTTATACCTGAACCGGAATCTGTAATGGTGAATTTCAACTGTTTTTCATTGCTCATCCAGCGACCTTCAATGGATTTGGGCATTTTAATGGTAGGCGCTACCGTATCGGTTACCAAAACATAAGTGCCTAATTTTTTCACATAGGTAGAATACACCTGCTTTTTAAATTTAGTAGAGGAATAGGAAAGAGAGCCCTTTTCCACTAATCCAAAAAATGTCTTTTCTGGATATTTGCGTAAACTATCTGTGCAGCTCAACTGAAAATTACTGTGTGCCGGAACCAAATCTTCGTGTAAATGCAAGGTATCTTTATTGACTTTCATCCGCAGCTGAAAATTATCATAAAATGTTTTAGCGGGAAAAAACACACTGAATGGACCTTGTTCAAAAAAAGTATCTTGGTTGGCTTTCACCAGCCAATTTGCGTCTACTTTGGGCGCAGGAATCACAACCGAATCATTTGCATAGGAAATCGGGACTTGAATAATGGTCTTGTTGGCGTGAAAATCCGACAGTTCAATTCGGCAAACCTGATTTAAATTGGGAGTAGCGGTAAAAACGCCCAATCTTGAATCGGATTGCACTATACTACATGCTAGGGGGTTGAGTTGAAATAATTTTTGTACCCGTTGTTTTGTCTTTTTATAGCGTTCATAATCAACTAACGCATTCACAAAACGGGTTTCGGCAAATGAAAAGTGATCCATTTGGTACCCAAAAGTCAATTGACCATTCTGAAAATTTTGGAGTTTGTAAATTCCATTTGCATTATAAGATACGTCATCATAATCGAAACCAGTGATTCCAAAACCTACTGAACCATTCACCCGAACATCCTCGGCCAAAAAGGTCCCGTCTTTCTGCAATGAAACGTGAAGAATTATAGGAACTTTAGATTGATTTACCGTGCTTTTTGTGGAAATTGGATAAGCAAATAGACTAGAAAAAAAAGGTTTTTTGGTGTCTTTTAGCAAACTATCAAAACCAAAAAACAAAGGATTAATGATGTTCTCAGTTTGTGTATCACGAAATTCAAAATGCAAATGAGGTCCTTCTGATCCACCCGTGTTTCCCGACCACGCAATGGTATCTCCTTGTTTAACTGGCAACTCTTTGGCTAAAGGAAACTGTTCAATCTCAAAAGATTTTTGATCGTATTGTGATTTTTTAATGTAGGATTCGATGGTGCCATTGGCTTTTTGCAAATGACCATATACCGTAGTATAACCGTTGGGATGATTGATATAAATGGCTTTGCCGTAACCAAACGTAGAGATTTTTATGCGAGATACATAACCATCAGCGGCAGCCAAAACAGGTAGGCCTTCTTTTTGATTGGTTTTGTAATCCAAGCCCGAATGAAAATGGTTGTTTCTTAACTCTCCAAAATTACCCGACAACTGCATCGGAATGAGTAAAGGGGACTTAAAATAGGTAGTCGGATAGGTGGTTTGTGCAAAAAAAGGCGTGTAAAAAAACAACAGGATTCGTAAAATTTTCATGAATTAAGCTTTGCGCTAAGGTAAAAAAAAATGGGAAATAGAAACCGAATTTAATCAGTTGTAATCGGTTGATTTCGTGTTAAATACGCTCGTTTCCGTTGAATTAGGTTTTTTTTTATAAATAATTGGCATAATTCAATTGTAATGTTAACTTTGTGGAAATAAGTAAGGAATAGGATATTCAAATGAGTGAAATTGTAGAAATTATTGATACTCTTGAAGGTAGACTAAAAAAACTAGTAGAAAAAATAGATTTTTTAGAGCAAACAGCTGCCCAATTGACCGTCGATTTACAAAAAGCTACACAAACGATTCACACCCAATCGGAGGAAATGGATAGCTTGAAAAAGCAGTATGACACCCTGAAAATAGCCAATTCTTTACTTGGCAGTGAAGAAAATAAAAGAGAAACCAAGCTGAAAATAAATTCATTAATTCGTGAAATTGATTACTGCATAGCCCAGCTAGCAGAGTAAAAAAAGATGAACGAAAAGCTAAAAATCAAACTATCAATTGCCGATCGCGTCTATCCGCTCACGGTGGAGATGTCGCAGGAAGAAGGGTTGCGAAGCGCGTGTAAGAAAATTGAAGCCATGATTAAGCAGTTTGAAGAAAATTATGCAGTACGAGACAAACAAGATGTGTTGGCCATGTGTGCCTTGCAGTTTGCCTCACAAGTGGAGCAAAAACAACAAGGGACTTCGATTGATGGTACTGATACCATTGAGCGAATTCAAAAATTGAATGATTTTGTAGCTCAGTATCTCGACAAAAAAGACTGATAAAACAGTCTAGCTTTATAAAATTACGTTCTTAACATAGACTAAAATACTGCCTACATTAGTTATTTTTTGGTAAACTCAACACTAACAATTTAGAATGAGCATATCGTCGCTACTAAAGCATGCCACGCCCCGGCGAGGAAACTTGAACAGTGAGTACGCTCAAAACTTGTCTTTTCGAGTTTATACATTACACCTAATGTGGGCTTTTTTTATATAAATCAATTAATTAAACATGGACATTTTAACAATACTTATTTCGGGAATTGCAGGAATCGCAGGAGGATTTTCGGTAGCCAAAGTGCTAGAAAAGAACAGCGTTTCCAACCTCATTAAAAGTGCCAAAAAAGACGCGGCTTCGATTTTGAAAGACGCCAACTTGGAAGCCGAGAACATCAAAAAAGACAAAATACTTCAAGCCAAAGAAAAATTCATTGAGCTAAAAGCCGAACACGAAGAGGTTATTTTAGCCCGTGACCGCAAAGTAGCAGAAGTAGAAAAACGCACACGAGACAAAGAATCTCAAGTGTCGAACGAATTGGCCAAAGCCAAAAAAATCAACGACGATTACGAAGCCAAAACAGCTGAATACCACAGTAAACTCGAAGTACTCGAGAAAAAACAACAAGAGGTTGACCGCATGCACAAAAGCCAATTGAATCAACTGGAAGTAATCTCTGGTTTATCGGCTGAAGATGCGCGTGATCAATTGATTGAAGGCTTGAAAGCAGAGGCCAAAACCAAGGCCATGGCGCAAATTCAAGACACCATTGAAGAAGCCAAATTGACAGCTCAACAAGAAGCCAAGAAAATCATCATCAATACCATCCAACGCATTGGAACCGAAGAAGCGGTTGAAAATTGCGTGTCGGTATTCAACATCGAATCTGACGACGTAAAAGGACGCATCATTGGTCGTGAAGGTCGAAACATTCGTGCTTTAGAAGCCGCTACCGGAGTTGAAATTATTGTAGACGATACCCCAGAAGCGATTATCCTTTCTTGTTTTGATCCAGTGCGAAGAGAAATCGCCCGTTTGTCGTTGCATAAATTAGTGACCGACGGACGTATTCACCCGGCTCGTATTGAAGAAGTGGTGGCCAAAACATCCAAACAAATCGAAGACGAGATCATTGAGGTGGGTAAACGTACCGTAATCGACTTGGGTATCCACGGTTTACATCCGGAATTGATCAAAGTAGTTGGACGTATGAAATACCGATCGTCTTACGGACAGAACTTATTGCAACACTCGCGTGAAGTATCCAAATTGTGTGGTTTGATGGCCGCCGAATTGGGCTTAAACGTAAAACTTGCGAAACGCGCCGGATTGTTACACGATATCGGAAAAGTGCCAGACACAGAAAGTGATTTGCCACACGCACTGTTGGGTATGCAATGGGCCGAGAAATACGGCGAAAAAGAAGAAGTGTGCAACGCGATTGGAGCGCACCACGACGAAATCGAAATGAAATCGTTGTTGTCACCCATTATTCAGGTTTGTGATGCTATTTCGGGAGCACGTCCGGGAGCAAGACGCCAAGTGTTGGATTCCTATATCCAACGTTTGAAAGACTTAGAAGAAGTGGCCTATGGGTTTAGCGGTGTAAAGAATGCCTATGCCATCCAAGCCGGTAGAGAATTACGTGTAATTGTGGAAAGCGAAAAAGTATCTGATGATAATGCCGCTAGTTTATCATTTGAAATCTCGCAAAAAATTCAAACCGAAATGACCTATCCTGGTCAAGTAAAAGTGACGGTGATTCGCGAAACGCGCGCCGTGAATATTGCAAAATAATTCACTTTACAATACGAATGCAAAAGACCCTTATTAGGGTCTTTTTTTTGTTTAATTCAATTGATATAACAAGCCAATTGTAAACTGTCTAAGTTCGGATTCTTTGGCAAAAAGCACCGCGTAATGGGTATCAATAGAAAGATGATCATTCAGCTCATAAGATCCGCCCAAGGTATAACCAATGCGCGTATTCTCGGTTTCGTCGGTATCAATACTAAAATCCAAAGCGGGACCGCCTATCAAGTATACTTTTTCAGCTAAAGCAAATTTCGAACACAAGGGCACATAAATGCTGCTTTCCGAGCCTTCGTTTCCACTCACCAAGGTATAATTCACGCTGGTTAAAAAATGAATAAATTGGTACTGCATGCCCGCATACAAGCCATTGGCATGGGCTGAATAATTTTCAAAGGCAATTGATTTGTTCATGAAACCACCGCGCACCGAAAAGGTGTGATCTTGGGCTTGAACTGCTGTAATGAAAAGAAAAGTAAAAAAAACAATTAGGCGTTTCATGGGATGGGTTTTAAAATAGAGCGGCAAATATAGCTGTATACCGCACTAATCCATAGACTATAGCCTAAAATTACTTGCGCGGATGAAAAGTAGTCAACACCTGCGTGAGGTGTTTTCGGTCCAGGTGCACATAAATTTCGGTGGTGGTAATCGATTCGTGCCCGAGCATGAGTTGAATGGAGCGCAAGTCGGCCCCGTTTTCTAATAGATGCGTGGCAAACGAATGCCGCAAGGTGTGTGGGCTAATTGTCTTGTTGAGCTGGATTTCTTGTGCTAAGTCCTTAATTATGGTAAACAACATGGCGCGGCTGAGCTTTCGACCTCGTCGATTCAAAAACAAGGTGTCTTCATGGCCTTTTTGAATGGGCAAATGCACGCGATGGGTTTGGTAAAACTGAATGTATTTTTGAGTCAAAGGACCAATCGGCACAAAGCGCTGCTTGTTTCCTTTGCCTGTCACTTTGATAAACCCTTCGTCAAAAAACAAATCGGAAATTTTGAGTTCAACCAATTCAGAAACGCGCAACCCACAGCCGTAAAGCGTTTCTAACATGGCCCGGTTGCGCTCCCCTTCGGCTTTGGTTAAATCAATGGCCTGAATTAACGCATCAATTTCTTCAATAGAAAGGGTGTCGGGCAATTTTCGGCCTATGCGCGGCGCCTCAATGAGTTCCATGGGATTGTCAGTGCGGTAATCTTCAAAAATCAAATAAGAAAAAAAACTTTTCAAACCCGAAATGATGCGAGATTGCGAACGCGGATTTACTTGGGTTGCAATGGTGTAGATAAATTGTTGCAGTTGTTCTTCAGCAATTTTTACAGGAGAAACCACTACCTGATGCAACTCTAAATAGGCCATTAAACGCTCAATATCAAAGGTGTAATTGTCAATGGTGTTTTTTGACAAGCCCCGTTCGATGCGCAAATACGACTGAAAATGTTTGAGTAGCGTGTGCCAATCCATAAACACAAAGTAACAGTAATTTATAGACATAAAAAAAGCCCCGATTAAGGGGCCCCTAACAAACATTATTTATGCTAACTAGAACGTGTAGCCTACTCCAATCAAGAAGTGAGTTATTTTGGTATCTCCTGTTAAACCCATGTCGTAACGAGGTTCGATAGATAAATTATCAGAGATATCATAGGAAGCACCAACTCCTAAATTAAAACGTGTTTTTTCGGTATCCGCTGCATCCATGCTGTAATACAATGAAGGTCCAACCAATAGATTCAACTTGTCAGCCATGTTGTATTTAGCTAATACAGGAATACTCACATAAGAGAAATTAATTCCATCTTTGGAAGCCGTGTGGTAGTTTAATCCCGGTTGTAAAACGATTTTGTCTGACATTTCAAACTCGGCGAAACTTCCAACAAAAAACCCAGACGCATTGGTTGAACCATAGGCTGATTTAGCAGATAACATATCGATACCTCCTTTAATTCCATACTTCATGTCCTGTGCACTGGCAATACCAAAAGCGGCAATTGCTAAAACTGTAAACGTAATTTTTTTCATAGTTTGTTTTTTTGAGTTAGTTAATCCGAAACCAAAACTTGATTTCGTTGATACAAATAGAACCAATTAAACAACCCATGTAAATACCCATTAATAGGTAATTTTCGTTCCAATTTGCGGATTTAAAACATTGACTTTTGAAATTATTGCTTCTGTAATTTTTGAGTAATTACACTCGACTCATTTTTAATCTGAAGAATATAAGGGCCTTTTGCCAAAAGTGAGACATCTATGGGTGTGCGTACAGACACCAATAAGATGCACTGCAACAGTTGCCCTTGTAAAGAAAAGAGTTCGGCAACCGAATTCTGGAAATTAAGCACCTCAAGGGTTAAGACATCTGAACAAGGATTTGGAAATAAGTTAATCCCTAGTTGTGGTATAGGCACTTCTTCAGTATCCAAAACGCCGCCTAGTTTGCAAATAAAACTATCGTTTTGCCCAGCTGAAGTCATGTTGAATACCGTTGAATCGGGATCAAAATCAACCGTTGAAGCAAAACGACCTGCTATATATATGGTGTTGCCAATAACTTGAATTGATCGACCATCCTCGTAATTTGAAAATCCGCTCATTCCTCTTGTCCAAACAAAATTTCCATCAGCATCTATTTTCGACAAAAATATATCTCCTTGTGTTTCACCCGTTGTATAAACATTTCCGAGAAGATCAACTGCAATGGCTTGCCCGAAATCAGCACCAATATCTCCAAAATTTTTAGCCCATAGTAAATTACCTGTTGTATCCATCTTGATTGTGAACACATCATAAAAACCAGCTGTTGTAAGATTATATACCCCAATACCTGGATCAAAATCAATCATTTCTGAACTAAAATGGCCTGTCACATACACATTCCCAGAAGCGTCTAGTACTAATGATGCGGCGCTATCAACACCTGTACTTCCTATTTGCTTTGCCCATACAAAGTTTCCACTGGCATTTAATTTGGATATGAATATATCTGATTCGTTGTTTGTAGCTGTTAACGAATATACACCTGCACCGGGATCAAAATCACAAGCTCCAGGACCATAAAATCCACCCGTAGTAAATATATTTCCTAGAGAATCTACAGCAATCGAAATAGAGATGTCATTGCTTGAACCTCCCATTTTTTTCACCCAAACGTAATTTCCAGATGCTGTTAACTTTAAAATAAACACATCTGCAAATCCTGCACTTGCAATATTAATTACACCACTACCCGGATCAAAGTCTACAGTAAAATAAAAATACCCTGTTAAGAATATCTCGCCAGCGGAATTAGTGGTAATAGAAGTTCCACGATCTGAATTTGTTGATCCAATTTTTTTTGCCCAAACATAGTTTCCACTGACATCAAATTTGGCAATAAACACATCTTCTTGTCCTGCAGAGGTCAAATTAACGGTTGCTGCACCCGGATCAAAATCAGCGGTAGAGGAAAACCAGCCTGTGAGCACCAATTCATTCGTGGGGGTAATTGCGATAGAAAATCCCAAATCACTACCTACTCCACCAATGCGTTTGGCCCACAATAAATTTCCGGAAGCGTCTAATTTGGAAATATAAATGTCATCTAAACCTGCCGATGTTAAATTAAAAACACCGGGGCCAGAATCAAAATCAGCGGTGCCCGAAAAAGAACCCGTGCTGTATACATTTCCAACATTATCTACCGCAATTGAATTGCAGTAATCATCACTAGTACCACCCTGTTGGTTGGCCCAAAGTAAATTTTGTGCGTACGCAGACGGAAATGGCGCGAACCATAAAAAGCAAAAAAAGAATAGAATGTACTGTGTATTTTTTTTCATAAGTGTGTGTTTTTTAGTCTATTTGAATACAATAACTGGGTGATGAGCAAAAAAAAACTTGGATAAAAATTACCCAAGTTTTTGCCTGCTAACCAATTCACTTAATTTGAATATGTCCAGTGTGCTGAATCGCCATTGGAATTGAGCGTACCTGTTTTAGTGGTCAGTACGGTACCATTTTTAATCACACGCAAGGTGAAACTAGAAGAAGATCCATTGGTTCCACAGTCGCCATAGTAGTTCACCCAGTATTCGTACTGACCTGTTGGTGCGGTACCGTTTACCCAGTAGATATTTTCGTTTGGACCACTTGCACAATTATCACACAAACAATCTACGTCTAAGGTTCCTCCTTGGCCTGAGCGGTTGCCATAGTAAACTAATGTACCGTTGGGTGTTTTCACATACAAATCCAAATCCACATTGTCGGCATTTGTAAATTGTAAGTTAAAACGGGGATTTCCGTCTTGTCCAACCAAAGTTGTGGATCCACCTGATCCACCGTCGTCGTCGTCTTCGGTATCACAAGCAAATAAAAGTGATCCTGCTAAAAGAAATAAGAAAATGCGTTTCATAGTAATATAGAGTTAAAGTTAGTTTTTAGTATAGGTCCAGGTAGGTGTTGTGCCTCCTGAAGTGAGTGTGCCGGTATGCGTTTGTACAACCGTAGAATTATTCATTACACGCACGGTGTAATTCGCATTAGGATTGGGACTCGAACAACTGCTGTAAAATTTTACATAATACTGATAGGTTCCGTTTGGTCCATTTTGCCAAAATACATTTTCACCTGTCCCATTAGATGCACCAGTGGTACATGTACAATCTACATCCAACTCTCCACCTTGACCTGTGCGGTTGCCGTAATAAATTAAGGTACCATTGGGCGTTTTTACATATAAGTCTAAATCATAGCCCTGTGTAAACTGTAAATTAAACCTCGGATTACCTGCACTTCCAACCAAACCACCCCCTGTTCCATCACATTCTGGGCCATCGTTTGATGGACAAATTGCCAACATACCACCCCCATCTGGAGCGGTAAAAGTGCCTGTACTTACTTGGCCATTTTCCCAAGTTACTGTATAATTATGTTGGGTGTTTTTGGGTAGAATATACTGTACTGTACAACATTGGGTAAAAGGAACAGGGTTTCCGTCAAGTCCTTGTAAAACACCTGAAGTACAATGAATTTGTGATTGTCTATCGTCATAATTAAAAAGAATCGTATTCCATAAAGCATAGTAAGAATCACAACGCCCACCTGGTTGATAAAATCTATCTAACCCACTAAATGTAACGCCATCAACGGTAACTGATGCATCACAGGATTCGTCATGCGTAAAAATAACTGAAGAATACAAAAGGTTTTCCCATCCACCAGTAGTTTGTACTTCAGGTACATCACCACCTACAGTCATCGTTGAACCATTAGGATAGGTTCCACTTAAATAAATAGTTCGTGAATTTGTATCTATTGAACCAGTAATATTTGTTATGTTCTCAAACGCACCTCCTGATTGAGTAATATTAATTGCATAACTATCACCTTGTTTTACAGACATACCTTTCATATTACCCGTAAGTAAATTTAAATCGGTTGATCCATTGGGAGCTATAGTAATGTATCCTTCTAATGGAGAAGTTGTTCCGTTGTTGTACAACGTTCCTGTGAATATGCCCGAAAATTCATAATCGGATAAAGAAGGTGTTTTAGCGCCATCGTCTTTGCTACAACTTATACAGAGTAACAAAATACTAACGTAGAAAAAGGGTACGGATTTAGCAAATCGTGTTTTCATCTGGTTATTTCTTAACAAATAAACTGCAAAACACGGCCTTAGTCAATACCCATTTGTGGGTAATTCGCACATAAAGAATTAGTGTTTTGGCAGTTTAATTTGCACCACCGTACCTTGGTTGATTGTACTGCTGAGATCAAAACTGCCTTTGTAGTTGCTGATCCGCTTTTGGATGTTTTCTAATCCAAAGCCAAACTCAACTGAAGCAGTGTCAAAGCCTGCACCATCATCGGTAATTTGAATCAAATAATGAGTAGAGTAGCCGAAGAATTCAAGGAGTATCAATTGGGCATTTCCGTGTTTGATCCCGTTGTTTATCAATTCCAAGACCATTAAATACACATCAAACACCCACTCTTCTTTTACTAACTCGGGAAATTCGTAGTTGTACAATTCAATTTTAGGAAGGGCTAAATTGCGTGATCTGCTGTTAATTTGGTCGGACAAACTGGCCACTAAGGCACCGTCGTCAAGGGATTTGGGCAATATTTGATGAGAAATCATGCGGATGTCATCAGATAAGTTTGACATCGAATCATTCACCTGCGCGTACTGTTTGAGCTGAATGAGCTGGCGAATATAGGCCAATTGGCTGCCAATATTATCGTGAATCAAATTGGCAATGTTGCGGCGTTCACGCAGCTGGGTTTGGGAAATCACTTGGATGGTTTTGTCTCGTTCACTCAACAAATCGTCGGCTAAGGCTGCGTTTTCTTTGTGCGTGCTCAAATAGTTGGTGGTGAGTATGTATCCAAAAACAAGGGCTTCATATAAAAAAACTAAAACCAACAAGTTCTCGGGAAAACTGGCTTCGATTATCTTAAAGGAGCGCAAGAAAATGGCATGCCCCCAAAACAAATGAGGCCAAAACGTAAGTAACATTAAGTAAGACGCTTTGGGTTCGAAGCGAATGTTGCGTATTAATACATAGATTAAATAAAAAAAGTTAATCGTGATGTAGCTAAATACCAGATAAAAACAAATTTTCAACAAAAGATCCCATTGCAAAAAGTAAAAGAAAAAGGAAACCAAAATTAAAGCCAAAGACAGCCTTAAATTTGTCAACAACCACTTGTATTTTTTGGGTTGGTGCTGTTTAATGTGGGTGTAATGCAAAACCAATAGGCTTAGGGCTATAAACCAGATTGTTGAGGCGTAAATGTGCAACTCACTAAAATACAAGAAGGTGGGAAACAGGGTGAATTTCGCAAAATTAGAATAGCTCACAATGTACAATATAGAACACAACGAATACAGCGAATAATAAAAGTAAACCTGTTTTTTGCTGATGCTGTACATACCCAAATTGAGCAAAACTAAAATGAGAATCACACCAATAAAAACCGAAATCACCACAAGTTTCAAAATGGAGAGCTTGACCAAATTGGCTTCGGATTCAATACCGTAGGAGAACTCCAAAAAGGAAGTCATTTTTTTGAGTTTAACAGTGCACTGCTTTACTTCATGGGGCTTTAACTCAAATACAAACGAATGATAGGATAAAAACTGGGCCTCGTTGGCCGTTCGATCACCCAAAATACGGATTCGATTGGGTTCATAACAGACCAAACTATCCAAATTATTGTTGTAGAACGTTAAACCAAAGCGTTGATTTTGTGCCGAAGTATTGGTAAAGATAAACCTACACCATACGGATGCATTGACATTGTAACCAACATTTATGTGCTTGTCATTGGGCAATGCTTTCCATTGTTGGCTGGGTAAATCCTGCAAAGTATATTGGGCAACTTGATCCACGAAATACTGAGCCGAATCAAGCACTGCTGGCAAAGCTTGCTGTCCTTGAGCCGCTACACCCAACAACCAAAAACTAAGAAAACAAATTATTCTCATGCGCAAATTTAATGAGCGAGCTGCTGTTGGAAATTTCTAATTTTTTGTTGATGTTTTTTCGGTGTGTATCGACGGTGCTTTTGCTTATAAATAAAGCGTTGGCAATTTCTTTACTTGTTTTGCCTTCAATAATCAACCGAATAATTTGTTTCTCTTGGGCCGACAACGAAAATTTCTTGAGCTGCTCTCCGTCTTTCTCAACAAAGGGAGTGGTGCTTTTTTTGATAGTTGGCGCATTGAATAAGGTAACCGAGTTTTGATCAATTACAGCAACGAGTTCGTCTACGGGTGTTTCTTTGGGCAGAAAAGCATATACGCCCATTCGCGCCGCTTTTTGAACTAAAAACTCTTCAAAATAGGCCGAGAGAATAATGACTTTGGCTTTGGGATGAAATTTTTTAAACTGCTGAATCAGTTCAAATCCATCGCGTTCGTCAATGTTTAAATCACAAATAAACACATCAACCTCAGCCGAAGCAAAATAGGTATAACAGCTTTTGGAATCACTAAAGAGCGTAATGGCATAGGCTGAACCAAATTTATGCAAGACCTCCGCCAATCCATTTAAAAAAAGCAAATGATCGTCACAAATTAAAATTTTGGTAGGCATCTTGTTTGGGTTTTGTGTGCTGTAAATCTATACTAACTTACTGGTTTAGTGCTAAAAAACAAACAAAAATGCAGTAAGTAGTACATGATGGTTGGAGAAACCAATTTCAAAAACAAACATACACACTTACAAAAAAGAAGTATATACCCATTTGTAGGTATTTTATGGCATAAAAAAAGCCTCCCAATGGGAGGCTTTGTTTTGTAACAGTGTGTTTGATTAGAATTTGTAGATCAAACCAAGTTTAGCAGCAGCAAAAATGTTGTTGTATTTGTTGTTGATATCTAAACTCATTTTTGTTGATTTAACATCTCCGGTTTTAGAAGAAGTATAATCAAACACATCATTTAAACCAAAATCAACTGCCCATTTTGAAGTAATCCAGTAGTTAACTCCAATTCCAGCACCTAAACCTAGGGTAGAAGTTTTTTCTGCGCCATTACCACCATTGTCATTTGAACCAGATTCCAATCCAAAATTAGTGTAGGTTTTGAAACGCTCACCTACATTTAAGAAGTAGTATCTACCACCAATTTTAATAACTGTTTCTTTAGTTTTATCTCCAGCAGCATCTTCTGAAGAAATCAAATCTAAACCTGCAGTTAACGCTAAGTTGTCAGAAATAAAATAACCGAATTCTGGAGCAATTGTATTTGAAGTAGTTTTAACACCTCCGTTATCTTCTGACAGATAAGAAATTGAACCACCTAAATACATGTCTCCTTTAGCGAAACCGTAAGAATCTTTGTCTTGTGCATTAGCAAAACCGAATGCACATACTGCAATTGCAGATAAAATAATTTTTTTCATAATTAATGTTAGTTAAAATTAATAAAACCAAAAGTAGTAGGAACAAAAACGTTTTCGTTAAATCTTAAATCGCAGTTATCAACAAAGTTATTAACACTAATTAACATTTATAGTCTATATTATCCCTTTGTTTACTTAAAAACTGCTTTGAATAAGTACTTAAGTTGTTGATAACTACTACTCAAAATAAAAAATCAAGATTCACGTAATTGAACAATATAGATTTGGTAAAAACAAATTAAAATACAATATATCCAACTGATACCGCAAGATTACGCACGGCATTTCCTTCATAAATCAATTCAGAACCTAAATAGTAACGGGCACTGATATTTACTTTATCAAATTGATAAGACAAATCCAACAACATTCCTTGGTCGTTACCTGGCTTTACTTCTGATGAACCACCATCATATTCTTGTTTGCCTCCCCAACCTATAGCGTATTGGTATCCAACCCCTACGCCAAAATCACCAAATTTGCGGATAACTAGAACTGGAATATCAATAAACGTGTAATTTGTGGTAGTATTCCCAATCTCATACGAAATCGAGTTATAGTTTAATTCTCCTTGAAGGGAAACATGATCATTAATGTCCATGTTTTCGAAATAACCAACACCAAAATTCAATTTTCCTTTGGAGTCGTTTTTCACATCGTCTGTAAATGTGGGTGAATTCGCAATAAACTTAAATCCACCTTGTATATCTTGTGCTTGCATACTGATTGTAAACAAAGCAAAAATTGCTATAATTTTTTTCATCTTATCTTTTTTATACTGTTGTTAAACTTAGTTATCTGGCAATAAAATCACCTTTGTAATTTGGGCTGCAATGGTCGCAATGGTCGTGTTGGTATATTTTATTAATTGTGCCCTGATATCCATTAACTTTAACATGTATTCTTTTAAAGAACAACCAATTTTCTACATCGACAACATAATTTGGGTGAACAATCAAATCCGATTTAGAATCCATAACCGCTTTGTAGGCTGCAGCCGATTTAGCTTTTGCAATTTTTGAAGAAAACAAGCCTGATCGTGCTGAATAATCTACCCCTTCGGCATAACTCTTGTCGCCTGAAAGTCTAAAACATAAAAAATAAAGCGAGTTGGACTCCCCTGAAATTTTCTTTGTTACATCTACAGTAACATCTGCATCCAATGGTCTAATGTTTTCTCCCACCGATATCGGGGTTGAAATAGTCCCAGCTAAAGTTGATTTACAACTTGTGGTCACTAATGCCAAGGCTAGAATTGGCAATAAAAGCAATTTTTTCATAATTTGTTTTTTAAAGTTTGTTAGTCAAATCTAATATTATTTAAATCACAACCAAACAAATGGCATTATGATTTTATTAACAATACTAGCTCCCCAATTATTTCCTACTTTTGTTTCAAACAAAACACGCATGCAATCCAACTCCTTTTTGATTATCAATGGCCCCAACCTCAACCTATTGGGACAACGCGAGCCCGAAATATACGGATCGGCCACTTTTGACGATTTTTTTAATCAACTGCAAAAAGATTTTCCGCAGCTAAGCCTCTCCTATTTTCAGAGTAATATCGAAGGGGAATTGATCGACAAAATTCAAGAAGCCGGATTTGGCGCGGTCAACGGCATTATTCTCAACGCCGCTGCCTACACACACACCTCAGTTGGCCTAGCCGATGCAGTAAAAGCCATTTCGTGTCCCGTAATCGAAGTGCACATTTCCAATACCTATGCCCGGGAAGCGTTTCGGCATCATTCCTATATTGCGCCGCATGCCAAAGGCGTAATCGTGGGCTTTGGCTTGCACAGTTACACCTTGGCTTTGCAATCATTTTTACTGTAACACAAGTATGAAAAATAGCCTACTTCTCTGGTTTTGCTTCACTAGCCTGAGCCTTTTTGCACAAATCAAAGGAACGGTTCGGGACGAAAAAGGTCTGCCTTTGCCACAGGTTTCCATCTATTATGAAAATACTTATACGGGAACTACCACCAATGACAAAGGACAGTTTGAAATTGCCAAACAAACCAAAACTTTGGTTTTTCAGTACTTGGGTTATGAAACCAAAAAAATAGTGATTTCAGCCGAAACCGCTTCTCCACTGGAAGTCATGTTGGCCGAAGCGAACATCACGCT
>Ga0315908_10000877_pt1 | contig 23103 bp, 5 predicted proteins | sample LakEriMetagenome_12_FD_203520 | JGI IMG/M metagenome (GOLD analysis project Ga0315908, IMG submission 203520) | Freshwater fungal communities from buoy surface, Lake Erie, Ohio, United States - Buoy 4 MA124 | ecosystem: Environmental > Aquatic > Freshwater > Lake > Lake biofilm | place: USA...
ATTATTATTAATTTTATTATTATTAATTTTATTATTATTAATTTTATTATTATTAATTTTATTATTATTAATTTTATTATTATTAATTTTATTATTATTAATTTTATTATTATTAATTTTATTATTATTAATTTTATTATTAATATTAATTAATTTAATCAAGCTTTAATTTTTAATTTAATTAGATTTATTTTTATTTTAATGATTCAATAATTTTTTGTTATTTTAATAATAATTAATCATCTATATTTAACTATTATTTTTCTTATTATGGTTGTTTGGAAGATGAATTAATTTTTACGTATTCTTTTAATTAATTATTTTAATCATTCAAAATCTATATTTATTTTTTTTGTTCTTTATTTTCATATTCCATTTACTCTTTTTATTTGTTTATTTATTCTAAAAATAATTTTTAAATAATGATAATAATAAATTTATTAATAAAAATTTAACTACTTACCTATTTTTAATAGTAATTATTCAATAATATTTTTTGAATTTAATAAAGGCATTTTTTAAACAATATTTTATAATTATATATCTATCTCTTATTCTTTAGATATGTAATCTTTGAATTAATTAAATTTTTAAAGAGCTTTTTAGTTTTTTGATTAAGTGATATTTAATAAAAAATTTTAAGATTAAATCTATTTTTCAATTAAGTTAATTTTACTAAAAAATTGGTTAAAAGAATCGTTTTTGTTTTCTTTAAGTTTTAAATTAAAATATTTATCAACTTCTGATATTTAATTATTATCTTATTCAGCAGAAAAATCGACCTGTTTATTTTTTTCTAATTATAACTCTTAAGATATTAAAAATAAAATTGAAATATAGAATATTTGCAAAAATACTTTGAACTTCATTAATTTCTTATTTTATATCAAATTTTTATTATAAAGTTAAAATATCAAAAAAATAAACTAATGATAAACAATAAATAAAATTAAATTTAAGAAATAGAATAAAAATAATTAAAATCAATATTAAAAAAAGAAGATGATAAAAAAAATTAAAAAAAAGAAAAAAAAATAAATTTTAATGAGAATGAAAAATTAGATGAATTAAATAAAGATATATTAAAAGTGAAAAAATAAATATAAAAGATAAAAATGAATATATAAAAATCATCTCATAAGTATGATGGTTAAAGAAAATGGATAGAAAAAGGAGCATAATATAAATAAGGTTAATTTTCACAAGAAGAAGAAAACAAATTAAAAAATAGTATATGTGATTATATCCAAAACAATAATTTGGGTGAAAATGGATTAATAAAACTAATTAGTGAAAAAACAGATAATTAAAGTAGAGGATCATGGTGCAAAATAGCAGAAGCATTACCAGAAAGAAGTGTTTAAAGTATCCATAATTTTGCAAAAAGAAAATGGGATACAAATAATTACAGAGGAAAATGGACTTAAGAAGAAACTGATAAATTAATAGAATTGGTAAATAGTGAAGGATAGAAATGGAAACTAATTGCAGAATTATTGCAAAGAACTGCAACAAATGTGAAAGATAAGTGGAAATCAATCGGTCAATAATTTCATAATCAAAGGACTCTTGTTTGGTCCTTTAATGAAATTCTTACCTTGTTTAAAGGCATTTAAGATTCAGTTGGAGTCAAGTTTATCAATATAGAGTCTAAGGATATCAAAAGCATATTGCAAGATTTCTATAATAATAATACAGGATATAGTTATTTTAATAGATTATCAAAGAATAATCATTAAAAAGACAATCAAAATCATGCTGATTTTTTTATGAATTATATTGATTTTGATATTGCAAGAAAAATCGAATTTTCAAATATCAACTGGACTTAAATAAGTCATCAAATAAAAAGCAAATCTGTTGATGATTGTAGAAATTTCTGGTTCAATAAAACTTTCAATAATTTTTCTAATTATAATCTGAACAACGAATTCTCTTTAGAAGAAGAGGAAGATTTAATAAGACAGATTATTAAGCAAGGCCCAGAATGTGATGAAGAAATACTTTTCGATTAAATTAAAAATAGCAAAACTTAATCTCAAAATCATCTCAAATATTTACAGGTTTTTTCTATTATTTTTATTTGTTTTAGCTTAAAAAATAAGTCAGTTCTAGAAACTTCAAAAACACCTCTGATATTCTTACAGAACTCAAAAGATTTTATAAGTAATAAAAGATCTTTAAGCAAAACTAAATTAAACTAGAGTAAGGAGAAGAGGATTAAGAAAATTAAAACAAATTATTATTGTATTTTAGATAAAATTATATCTGATTCATTTATATTTATTTCATCAAAACCAAATATCATTCGTGACTTATTTCACTTAATTATTAAATTTAACAATCCTAGTCATACTGATTATTATTTTATTAAATATTTTAAAAAGTATTTATTATTTATTCCATTTGTTCTTTCAATTCTAAATTTTCTTGGTTTAATTTGTTCAACTGTTTTTTTTAATCGTTTTGATAGTTTTTTAATTAATTTTACAAACTAATTAAGTCCTCATTTTATTTTTTAATCACTGTATCTTTTTGTTTCAATTATAATTATTATTATTCTTTCATATCTTGCATAAAAAGTTTTATCTGTTAATTATATTTTATAAAAATATATTTTTGAAATTGTTCTAAATCTCATTCTAACTAATTTTTTTATTTTTTCAAAGAATTTATTTAATTTTAAAAATATGGTAATTGTTCTTAATATTTAATATTTTAATCGTTCAAATTTTCTACTTTCATTTATAATGTTTTTATATAATTACTGTTCTATTTTTTATTCAAACTTAAATCATTATTATTATTTTTATTTTCTAAAATATTTATTTCATCTAAGAATATTTAATATCTAACTAAATCATCATCTTTTATATAAATTTTATCATTCTTTATTTTTAAATCTAAAAGTACATTTTTTATTTATTTTTGATTTATTTATACGAATAATGTAGTAATTATATTAACAAATTTATTATATTTTATATATTTATTTTATTTATCTCCGTAAAAATTGAACTATTCAATCATTTTCAAATATTTTTATCCTTTTATTAATAAATATAATTTTACCTTTTTAACTAAAATTTTCTTTGATAATAATAAAATCTTAATTAATTTCATCTCATTTTTTTAGATTATCTTATAAATCTTAAAATGTTATTAAATGTTTCTATAAATAATTATCAATTTAATTATTTTACAAAAAATCAAAAAAAGTTAATTTATTAATTAATTTATTTTCATTTTTAAGTATTTTAAAAATTACTTTTTGAAAAAATCTATTTATTTAAAATGAAGTTAAAATATTTTAAAATATATATCTAAATTATTTCTTATTTATTTCTAAATTATTATCTAAATAAATATTTATATTATTTATATATTCTTATAAAATTTTTTCTTAATTTTAATCTTTAATTTATAATTTTAACTAAATTGTTTATTTGATTAATTAAATTCTTTTATTATTTTGAATTAAAATTTTCCAGTCTATATCTTAGAAATTGCTATCAAAAAATAAATTTTAAGAATAATTATATACATTTTATAAATTATTTTTTATAATAAATTAAAAAAAGTTTATTATCTTATCTTATTTAAATTCAACAAAATTCAATTTTTAAATTAATATTTCTTATTAATCAAAATCTAATAATTAAACGTCTTTAAAAATTATCTCAAATATTTTTAAAAATTATTCAAGATTAGTTTCTTAATTTTCTGTAAATTTTATTTTCTTAACCTAATTCAGTATATTAGGATTTTCTAATTTTTCTTTTAATTTATAAATTATTTTTTCTACTTATTTTTATTCTTATTATTCAGTTTGATAATCTTCATCTGAAAAGTCAGAGAGTATTTCAGTAAAATGTTGTTATAATTTTTTTTAATATTATTATACATTATCAATTTAAAATTAATTTAATTATATTTATTATCTAGTTTAAACTTATTACTATTACTAATCTTGAATTTATTCTTCTTTTAATGAATGATATTAATTTATTTAAAGAAACGTTTAAGATTTTTAATTAGAATCTTTTTATATTGACTATTCTATCTTTTTAGAACTATGAGTTGATAAAACATCTTTATTATATTAATTAATCTTTTTTTTTGTTTCTTTTTAGTGAGATTATTAAATGTTATCTTAATCTTAAATTTAATCTTGATTTAATCCTTAATAATTTAAAGATTTAACAGTATTTTAACTTAAGTTATTCTATAATTCATAATTATTTTTTTGATCAATTTTTATAGCAGAATTTTTATTATTATTATAAAAAATATTATTATTATTGTTATTGAGATTTTAATTATTTGTTTATTCAGTCTATGACTAAGATTAAAAATTCTATTCAATTCCAAATGATGTCATGATATTGAGATATAAATTATAAATAATTATAATTTCTTCTTATATTTTGATCATATCAGTTTGTTCCTCTTTTGAAACTGTTTTAATCAATTTCTATATTGCATTTTAAATGCTCACAAGAATATTATAACTTCTCCAATCTTTATTCATTGTCAATACTTATTAATTCAAATTAGTTAAATCATTTAATTGATTAAGAAGTCTTAAGACTTCCTTAATATTTGATTAATACTTGATTTCTAAAAATATGATATTTATTTGAAAAATTATTTCGTTCAGTTTTTCATTAAAATAAACTGTCTAATTATCACTCACTAAATCTTAACTTTATTAATAATTATTATCAATATTCTGATTATTATTACAAAATATCATCTACTCTTATTAGTTGCTTTTGTTTATTCTTTTGTAATTATTCTTTTCTCTATCTATTACTTAAGTATTTAGAAATTATTGATTATTTTATTGTTGTCTATTACTTGAAGAGAAGATATTTTAACTTTTTCGAGTAGTTTCTTTTTCTTTTTTGTTTATTATAGAGTTAAACATTTTTATTAATTATAATATTTATAATTTGTTTTTAAATTATACATATTAAAGTCCTAAGTTATTTTCCTAGATAAAATTTTTAAATTATAAATAAAAAGATTAAAAATAATAAATATAAATTATTTAAATAAAAAGCAATTATAACTACTTTCATAAAAAATTTTCGTAATTATCATTAAATTATATTATTATCAAATATAATTCCAAACTATTATGAGTCTATAACACTTGATTTATTTTTATTTTTTTATTGCTCTTTGCTAGGAAAAACTTCATTTTCTTGATCGATTTTTTTTATCTATTCAAATTTAGCCATTTCTAAATTTAATAATGATATAATTACAATCTAACAAGCCTTGATTTCCTTAACACAATAAGTTTGGAGGTAATTTTCAATTGGGGAAGTAGTCTTTCAATTTTGCTATTACTGATTAATGTTCATTCAATATTTAATAAAATTTAGATAGTTTTGCAACAAATAGTATTTTGTTTTTTATCTTTTTACTCCGTTCTTAATATAATTATTAAAATATTATATAATTGTTAATATTTTGATAACAATAGTATAATAATGATAATATTTAAATGATAATATAAAGTATTTATTAATATTATACAGTTCTTTTCTAATTCCTTCTCCTTCTTCTGCTTATCTTTTTTTTCCTGATATTCTGGATCTTCATTCTACTTCTTCAACATTTATAAATCCTCATCAATGATTAGCTCATCTTGCTTACTCAAAAACTCGAGTTTATAACCAGCAATAATTTTATGCATCATCTAATTTACACAAATCATAATAGCAGGAATAGTCTAAGTAAAAACATTAACATGATCTTTAAAGACATATGGATGGTGAACCTTCTTAAACTACTTAATATTGAGATTGGAATTACTTATCTCTAAAAATGCACCATAATTATTATAACTATCACAATAATTAGGTGCTGAGAATATTGTTATAAGTTATGGCATGGCATTATCAACATATTACATATTATGAAATTTATAACCATCTTGGAATACTTCATGAGCTCTGATAATTGTTTATAGATGATTCTTATCAAGGAAATTTTAAACTGCTTTATAATTAAATTTATAACTAATTTAACGCACTTTGTTTTTAATAAAAAGAGTGTTTTTGTCTTGTTTATAATCTTCATCATTAAAAGGATCGCTCCATAGAATATCACATAACATGCCTTAATCTTAAACCTCAACAAACCTATTGATTTTATTAATATTAGCAATATTATTAGTAAACTCTTTGGAGATTCCCCCATGCATACAAATAAACTAACTATTAATGATAATACACAAAGGCATAGCATCAAACATTAACATAATATAATCATAAATTTCCTGATCATATTTGGATAATACTTCCTTCCTGAATCCGTAATGATCAGTTAGGATTCTCGTTTCGTGATTACCTCTTAACAAATATACGAATTATGGATAGTTAATTTTCAATGCTATTATTATTATTACTATCTCTAATCCGAACATACCTCAATCTACATAATCTCCTAAAAATATTATTTTGTTTTATTCGTTAGGATTAGTGGTTAAATTCTTTAATAGATTGCAGAAATCATAATATTGGCCATGAAGGTCGCCCACTATTTGAACTGGATCTGTTAAGTGGATTAGATTTGGTTCATCTTTCAATATTTTTGTTGCTTATTTTATTAATTTTATAATGTCTTCTTTGTTCATTCAACCTTATTAATGCAGATATTATTTTATTAAGGGAATGTTTAATTATTGTTTTTCGTAAATTAGATGAGAGGGAAGTTCTTTGTTTGGCGGCAGACTAACTGATGGAACTTGACGATCGTTGTAAGGGTCTGGTAGTATTGATATTTATTATTCCATAAGTTATCCAAGAGTTTTATTTTATTTAGATTTATATTCAATATATATTATTGAAAAATTTATTATTATTATTATTTAAATACTCTAATTCAAATATTATTATTTATATTTTATTATTTTATTTTTTTATAATAATATTTATTTATCAAATTTCTATTTATTACATCTTCAAACAACTTTTCTCCAATTTATATATTTTTATTTTTTAATCTTAATTATTTTCTTATCCTATTAAAAATATATCTTATTCATTTTCTATTTTTTAAATATTATTTAATTCTATTAAAAATTATAATTTGAAACTGTATTCGTTTTATAGCTAATATTTTTAATTAAATTATTATATCAAATAATAATTATTATCAATATATTTCAAAACAAAAATAAATTGATCATAATAATATGTAATTATAATTTTCTAAAATAAATTTTAAACATTATTCAAATAAATTTAAGTCCACTTATTACTTTCAATTTTATATTCACATATAAATCGATTATTATTTTTATTAATTTAAATAATATATTAATTTTAATAATTTATTAATAATGGCTAATCTTATTATTAATAATAATAATTATCTGAATATATTGTTGATATTTTTTAATCATTAATATTAAACATTAAATTTAATTATTTACCATTTTTATTAATTCCTCCTAAAATATATATTTATTAATTATTTATTAAAACTAATTCAAAATTAAATAAATTAAGTTTTTATATATTTAATATGGACATTAAATTTTAATTTAAATCATATTTCAAAGACTAATTTATTCCAAAAATATATATTATTGTTTAATTATTTTAAATTACCTAGATTGATTTCACATAACCATCTAACATATTTTCATGATTCTTTATAGATATTAATACATTATTTTATATTTTTATTAATTAAAGATTATTGTTAGAATTATTAATATAATGAATAAAATTAATGCGTTATTCTTCAGGCTTAATTTAAAAAGATATTAGTTTTTTTATATTATTATTTATAGAGTCAAGATAATCTTAATTGATTATTAATTTATAATTATTACTAAAATCAATATATTTATTAGATATTTTTATTAATTAATTTTTAACATTCTCATCTACTTCATCTAATTTTTACTAATAAATTCCATTTAAATATTCATTTATTATTTCGTTTTTACTGTTTTCATTAGGGAATATTAGTTTTTGATTAAAATACTTTTTTTTACTTTCTAAATAATTTAATTAATCGTTCAAAGGTTATTCATATATTTTTAATAATTTTTCATTATGGTTTTGATTTTATTTTTCTAATTCTTAAAAATAAGAATTTATAAAATCTAGTAATTTATTCTTATATTTTTACAAAATATTATTATTATTTGTGAATTAATCACTTTAGATTTTAAATTATTACAATAATTAATTAATATTTATTTGAGAGTTTTCTAAACTATTAATATGTTTTTTTATTTTTTTTTCAATTTTAATTAGCATTTCTCTTTATTAGAAAATAATTTTATCAATATCATTATTTTATACCTAATGAATTTTTATATGATCTTATATACATTATTAACACAAAAATTGCTATTTACAATTTTTAAAGATACAAATATATTCCTTAATTGCAGAATGAATTTTACACAGTTAATTCATTATTTATTGATTTAAATTAATTATAATAATTATAAAATAATATAAATTAAAAATGAATTAAAATACTAAATAATTATTATCATATAAAAGTAATAAGTAATAGAATTTAAAGAAAAATATAAAATAAAAAGTAATAAATTCAGAAAATTAATTAGATAATAATTTTTAATAATTAAATGTTTATGATAGATTATATAGTTAAAAAAAAGATGATAAACATATTTTAGAATATTAATTATAAAAAAAACTTAAATAGGAAGAAGAAATTTAAAATAATTGTTATGAAAAACCTAAAATTAACGAAAGGTCAAAATATTTAGCTAAAAAGAATTAAATATAAGATACCAGTATTCACGATAAGCTTTATTTTAATTCAATATAAAGAGAAAATAATTGAAGATAAATAGAACAATTATTAGTGGAAAGAGAAAATAATTTAAATGAACTTAACTTATTATAATTAAAAAATAGATAAAATAATAGCAAATATGAGTAAAATAGCGAAATATTATAATTTAATTATAACGAAAGAGTAGAGATATATGAAAAATAGAAGGAACAAAAAATTTAAAATTTGAAAACAGAAATTGAAGAATAAAGTTAAAATAATTTTTAACCATAATTAAATAGTAAATCTATCGAAATATTAAATAAAAAAAAAGAAAATAAAGAATATAATGAAAATATTTATGAAAGACTTAACAATTCAAGTAACAAAGCAATAAATAAATTATAACAATATGAGCAATAATTTTAAAATATTTATACTTTCCAACCTTAAATAAACAATTATTTAAAATAATAATAATCTTTTTCTTAAAGATAATCTGATTTTCTTGTAAATAAATCTACAAACTTACGTCAAATAGAATCTGAAGCAATAATAGAATGTAAATTCAAACCATAAATTGATAATTTTAGCAATTTATTATCATAAACAGTAGACAAATAACTTATAAAAACAATAAAAAATAATAAAATAAAGCAGATTTAAAGAGAAGTAAATAAGGAAATGACATTTTAACCTTAATTAAATGATTTTTCAAAACTCTTAGCAAAGTATTTAAATATTAAATAATAGAAGAGATCATTACTAAAGTTAGTTTGATTTAGAAATTAAGTCAAAACATGAATTAAAATAAAATCAAATAAAAAAATAATAGGAAATTAAGGAATTAAAAGAATGTAGTTTTTAGCCCAAAATTAACAAGAATCCAAAATACTAATCAGCTTAGAATATTTTCCCAATTTAAGATAGCTATAAAGTTATTTAAACTTAAATAAAAAAGTAAGAAAAAATAAAGTAAAATTATTAAGAAATGCAATAAGATTAAGAATAATAGTAATGTACTTTCAAGCCAGCAATAAATAAATCTTATTAAAAAGGGAAGGAAACAATTCTGGTAAAAGGATACGATAAATATTTGTAGAAATAAGATTAGAAGGTATTTAAAAATCAGTAAGTTTCAAATAAAAGTAGAGACTATTTATTGAGCTATAAATCTTTTAATCATTTAATTCCTACTATTCCTAAACCATTTAATCTTAATTCTAATATTTTATCTTGAAAATATATATATTTTAAATAATGAATCATTCTTTTTTTTTTGACTGCTTTTATTATTGTTTATTATTGTTAGCTTCATTATTATTTATATTTTAATTTATATTATTGTTGATATTATTATTGCTATCTGTTTTGTTCAATTCATTAGTATTATTAACAATATTTTAATCTTGAATTTGTTATCTATAATTATTTTCTTCTTCTTTTATAAATTACTCTTTTTCTTCTTTCCTTCTTTTTTCATTGATTAGAATTTCTTGCAATTCTTCATTCAAAATTTGAGTTTTTTCATCAAATAATTTTTTTTTTTCTTTCTATTCATCAATTTACTTTTACATTTCAATTAACAAATTTTTAAATTTTTCTTCTTATTCATCATACTCATTATTAACTTCCTACAATTTATTCATAACATCATCTTTCTAAGCCTATTTAATTCTAAACTCTTCATCCAATTACTTTAACTTATTATTTCTTACGTCTTAAACCAACTTATACCTATTAATAAAAATAAAATAAGTTAATATAAATAAATACAAATAAATTAAAATAAATAGTTATATATTTATTGATATTTGTTAATAATTACTCGTTCTCCTTTTCCTTAACCCTTTGTATATTTTTTTCATATTAAGATATTTGCTCATTTATTTTATCATTTTGCTTATCCCTTTTGAGCTTTTCCTTCTTAATAAGATTAAGAATATCATTTTTAACTTTATCTTTCCTATCTTTGAGATTAGAAATTTCCTCAGTCATAATCTCCAATCCTTTCTTTTACTTATCAACTTTAGCTTATTAATACTACAATCTATAAATCTAATGCTATAATTTATTAGGCTCTCTTTCCTAAATGTCCTTCTTATTTCTTTAAATCAATCTCTTTATTCTCTCCAAACAACATACACTCAACCTAATATCAATATTATAATTAACATTATTAATATTAATAATAATAATAATAATAAATTTATAACTAAATATTAATACCTATTCTCATTCAATTATAATCCTAAGAGATTTAAATTCTTGTTCAATTGGTCTAACAATATTTTTTCAACTTTCTCACTAATAAAATTATCATTGCATTTGATATATTTCATATTATGAATATTTTCAATTTTTTCTATCAAATACATTAATCCTTAATCTCCTATTTTACTAGATGAAACATCTATCATTTAGAGAGTATGATTATTTTACAAAGTGTCTCCAAGTAATATCATAGATTAATCTTGGAGATGGTTTTTAGAGAGATGAAGTTGTTAGATTTAAGTCGAATTTAAAATTGAAGATAAGTAAGCGATACCTGTTATTGTTATTTCATTTTAAGAGATGTCTAGTTTTAAAAGGTTTTAGTTGTTTTGCAGTGATTCTGAAAGGAATAGCACGCCTTAGTCTTTTATTCCGTTTGCTTTTAGCGATAAAGTTTTAAGTGATTAGTTTCCTATTTTTTTATATTGTTATATTATTATTATTATCACAATTTATCATATTATTATCATTTAATTTTTATTATATATTATAATATCATTATTACATTATATTATCATAATATCGTATTATTATACTGGCATGATTATTATTTTATTATCACATCATTTTTACATATCATTATCAAGCCATTATTATCATATAATCATATATTAATTATTTTTATTAAAATAATATAATTTGATAAATTATTATATATATTTTGATAAATGATAATTTATGTTGATACTTACCTTACAAACCGATTGCGATTAATTCAACTCCAGAATGTAATAACTCATTATACTCTAAATTAAGGTACTAAATTTTATTATTATTAAGAAGAAAGTCCTTAAATAGATTTCCAGCCCTAAAACTAATAAAATTTTTAGACAAATCAATTGACTCTAAATTTTAACTATTTTTGATAATAAACTCACATCCTTCAGTTCTTAACTCATTCTCAGATATTTTAAGACTTCTTAAGACTTTATTTTGTTTTAAAGCAGTTCCAATTATTTCTCCTCCTTGCATTTGAATATCGTTATCTTATAGTTTTAGTTCTATTAGAGATCTGTTGTGCATCAGAATTGCAGCAATACATTTAGAACCATCTAATTCCAAACTGTTCTTACGGATACTACCTTCCCATACTCCTAACTAATTTTAAAACATTATCATAATATTATCATATTATTATCATATTATTATCATATTATTATCATATTATCATATTTTCATATTATCATATTATTATCATATTATTATCATATTATGAAATGAATAATAAATTGATTACATCAAGTGACTTGAGATGATGATTCTGAATGATATCCTCTACGATTAACTCCAAGCCTGCTTCACTGATCATATTACTACTAATATTCAAACTCTCAAGTCTTACAAATTAATAAAATAATTAGTTACTTACAAGTTTAAAGTATAGTTTTAATAGCATGCATGCCATAATCACTTATACTGTTATTTGCTAAATTAAGATGTTTTACCTATAATCAAAATTATTAAATACATTTCTCTTTTAAAGTTAGGTACTTAGTGTTATTATGCTATTCACTGATAATCTCATAGATTAAATATTTAATCTTTCTTCTTAATCACTACTATTCAATTTTAGGAATTCTTCTTTGAATTGTTTTGCTTTGTCATCTTTTATTATTATTATTCTTCTTATTATATTTTTACTTTTATTATTTTTATTATATTATTATTATTTTTATTATATTATTATTATTTTTATTTTTATTACCTTGTAATGCTTCTTGAATGTCATTACATCTTGCGTTAAATAGTTCTGCTTATAAATCATCATCAAAAATTGCTAATGCTGGATGTTTTTAAACTAAATTTTCATCTTTTTCTATATTATTAATTGCATTTGTATCTATTTCTTTTTTTACTTCAACTTCTTTTATAACTTATTTTTTTTAAGAGTTTGTGTGTTTTTTAGCTTGTTTTAATTATTTTTTCATTTAATATTTATTTTCAAATATAATAATAATAATGTAATAAATATAACTATATATAATTATAATATAATATTTTAATTTAAAAATAACATGATTTAATTATAATAATATTATAAAAATACTAATATATTATATAAATATTAATAAATTTATTTATAATATAATTTATTAATAATATAATTTAATAATAATATAATATAAAATAATGATAAGAAATAGTATCATTTTTCATTAGCAAGATCCTTAGCCTTTTAAAAGAACTTATCTAACTTATCTTATTATGGAATTCCAATAAAAGACTCATGAACCTGCTAGTTTTTGACTAAAAAAACATGAGGAATTGATTAAACTCCCATCATTGAAGCAGCTTCTCCACAATTATCAACATTTATTTTAGCCAATTTATAATCAGTTTGAGTATTGACTTATTTTTCCAAAATAGGATAAAGTTTCTTACAAGGACCACACCAATCTGCATAGAAATCTAATATTAAAGTTTATTAAGAGTCTAAAACTTATTCTTACCAGTCTTTTTCATTCTTTATTTCTATCACGTTGTTTACTTTACAAAAACCATATTTTATATTTCTTATTTCTATTTTTCTTCTTCCTAATATCTATTTCAACATATTTATTTTATTTTTATTATTTTATTATTATTATGATTATTTTATTATTATTTTATTATTATTTTATTATTATTTTATATATTTTACTTACTTTATTACTTTGTTTATATTTTTTTTCTTAAATGATGTTTTAAATTAATAATTCTTTTGAATAAAATTCTTCATTATTATTTAATTCAAATAACAAATAGAAATTTAAACAATAGACTAAATTAAATACAAGAATATTAAAAACTACTCCTGATGAAAGTTGTATATAAAAAATAAATTTAGGAATAGATATATTTTCAGAAGAATCTATATAGGATGAAAATTAAGAATTAAATATAAAAAGTGAAATAGATTATTTTATGGATAATAAAGTAAAAAAAAGATTGAAATCTAAATATAAAAATGATTAATTTGAAAATTAAATTCAATAAATAGAAACATAGAAAATAATTAAGATAATATTTAAAATAGTGAGTATTTATAAAAAGAAATAATTTTAAAAAGAAGATTAAAGATTGATTGAACAATTAGGTATATAATATAGTTAAATGGTAAACAAATCAAATGATATTGAAATAATAGATCATTTGATTTTCAGCATTTCTTTTATAGTTCATTTAATATATTACAAATAAAGTAAAGAAATAAACTAAAGATTCATGTTTGATTGTTATCATATTACTATTTTTTAATTGAATGGATTATAAGTGACTGATTACTACATTTAATTTTAGTGTAAAAAAATATTTAATAGTGAAAATTTTTATTTTTATTTAAATCAATCATAAAATAATTTAAATGATTTTGAAACTATTTCTAATTAAGCTCAAAATATTAAAAAAACTTTTTTTGGAAAAGATTTACTTTATGATTAAAAATTAGATGTTGTTTAAAATCTTACGGGAGGATAATAATTTATTAAAGAAATCTAATAAAAAATTAATTTCAATCAAAATAAAACGAATTGAGTTTTTAAAAGTAAACATAGTTTTTCGCAAAATTTTATAAAGTAATAATAAAATAATAATAATTTAAAATCTTTAGACGACGAATAAATTATTAATAAAATAGATAATAAGCAAAATAATATTTTCAAATTAAAATTTAGTTGCTTACAAATTTCTCCTACTATTAGTTAATAATTAAAAAATGAAAAAATGATATTACCTAATAAACGAAATTTGATTTTAAGTCATAATTTAAATATGATTTAACAAGAAAGTAAAATAGAAAAACAAAATTAAAAATATGATATAATTAATAAACAAAAATTAAATACTCATTTAAAAAAATAATAATAATAATAAATATAAATAACATAAAAAAAGAAATCTATTCAAGATATATATAATGTAGCATTTAAATATGATGAAAAAGCAGAATAATTTCCTTAATATTTTAAAAAAATGGAGCAAGATTACATAATTTTAAAAGAACATTAATAAAAATTAATTGAATCTAAAAAATAAATGAACACATAATTTCTTAGTATTAATTAAACTAATAATTAAATTTAAAAAGAAAAAGATACATTAATTTATTTAGAAAATATAAAATAGCAATAAATTGCAAACTAATAAAATCTACAATAATTTAATGAACTAATTTTAAAAAATAAAAACCTTGTTTTATATAATTAAAATAAGAAAGACTTATCCTTAAGTAATAATTAAAACTATTAATAAAATTATAATGAAGAAGAAAAATAAAAAGAGAGAAATTTTTATACATTACCTCCAATATAAGAATAAAATTTAAATCAATTCAATAAATAGTATTTTGAAATAATGTAAGAGTTATGAAGAGGAAAAGAAGAAAACTTACTTGAACTTTATGATCTAAACAAATAAAAAAGAATGATTGAAAAATACGGTCCCTTAATAAAAGAAGATTGAGATAAAAATATAAAAGAAATTTAACTTGAATTAAAGAAAAAAAGGATAAATTAAAAATAAATTAATTAAACTTTAATAAAAAACAAATAAATATGATATATAGCTATAAATATAATATATAAATTTATAATTTTATTTTTAATATAATATTAAAAATAATAAATGTAAAATATAGATAATTAAGAAATAAACAATCTGGGAGTAAATAATTTAGAATAAAATTAAAATAACAATCTTAATAATAATTAATAACAAAAAAATAATGCAAATATAAATATATTCTCATTAATTCGATCAATATTTTTAATATTAATATTAATTAATTTATTTGTGCAATTTTTCGAAGTATTAATTCCTTTCTTAGAATATAAAAAAGACGAAAAAGACACCAATAAAGTAATCTATAAAAATAGCAAAAGTCCTTTTGCAATTTAAGTAACAAGAATGATTCCTATTTAAATGTCAGAAAAAATTTAATATAAATAAATAAGCAGTAATCTTTTCGATTTCTATTTAGAATATGATATTAGTAATGTTGACATAATTTAAAACAAAAATAAAGAAGAATAATATAAAAATAAATTCAAATTGGAGTAATGTACTGAGGCTCATTTGGATTATTAATAAATTTAAAATATTGAACACATTTAAGATTATGTTTGTATTCCTTTGAATCAATAATTTTAAAATGATAAAGTTAAAAATAACTTCATAATTACTGCATAAATAAACGATTTAGAAAAATACTTTCAACATTTTTATTTAGAAGATGGTTAGTATTATTAAAATCAATCTACTATTTATTGTTTTAAATTACATGTATAAGATTAAATTTTTATTAGAATAGATGATAAAAATTAAATCATTAATTAATATTAACATTATTCTCAATAATTTGATATTTTTAAAGAATAAATTTAATTAAATTTCAAAATAACAAACTAAACTATTGTTGTTTAAAGTTTGATTTAATTTTTTATGAGAAAAGATTACTATAACTATGTAAAAATAAAATATGATTATAATTAAAGAATCTAAAATAATTTAAAATATATTATTTAAAATAAATTAGCACCTTAAAATTATATTTCTTTTGGATTTTAATATTAATAAGATTAAGAATATCGATCAGAATTTTATAGTAATATTTTTAAATATATTTTATTGTATTTTTGAAACATTTTTATACAAAATATTTATAATTTATAATTAATTTTTATTAAGATAAATATATATAAAATAAATATATTTTTTTAACATTAAATGGAAAAATAAATATAAGAACATGAAATTTAAAACTTTATAGATAAAATATTTGATCCTTCATAGGATTTTGTTGAAATAATAGAAGAAAATTTGAAAGATATGTAAATATTATAAATAAAAAAAAGAAATAATTATGATATTATAATTGTTTCGTGTTATTTGGTAATAAAACACAAAGATAAATTTACAATAGACTAGTTAAATAAATGTTTTAACATTTTATTCATTCTAATGACTCAAAATGATTAGCTGATATTTTATAAACTATAAACAAATTTAGAGTTGATAACTGAAATTGCACTTTATAAAGCTGATAAATATGAAAAAGAAAGAGGTCAATTCTATTTTAGATAAATAGCAGGTAATTATAAACTAAATAATCATAAAAAAAATACAAAATAATTAACAATTTATGTGATATTTTAATAGAATTTAACAAAGAAGTACAAAGTATTGGAATATCAATTGTAAGATTATCAGTAGAAATATTAATTTATGGTTTTTTTAAATATCCAATAGATCACATAAACAATAATTGGTCTAGATTTTAATAATAAGTGCTTTTGTTAGTTGATTAATCAAATTAACATATAAATTTTAATCAGCCTATTAAATATTTTTCATTCGATATTGAATTGAATCCATTTATTAATGATTTTTTTATCAATCTTAATGAAATTAATTTCCAATAAAATTCAAATTAATATTTTAATACTAATTGAATTTAATAAATTAATAATCAATAATATAAAGATTGGAAGACTTATTTTAAAAACAAAGTAAGATATTTTTATTTTTATAAAAGTAAAATATTGATAATAATTATGTATCTTTTAAAAATGCTATTAAATCAGATTAAAAAACTTAAAAATAAAATTATAACAATTAAGTTTTTTGTATCTCATATATATAATTATTATTTATTAGAAATTAATAATCTTTATAATAATTAATTTCTTTAAGAGAGATAATATGAATCATTAATGAATGAAAACTAATATTTAAAACAAATTTTATAAAAAAATTAAATAAGAGGTAAAAAATATATAAATGATAAATAGAAATATAAGAATAAATATTTAATGACGATATTAATAAATAGATAGCTGAAGATATAGATAAAACAAAATAAATATTAGAATAAAATTTATTAATTAAAAACAAAAATAAGGAATTATTATGAGAAAATGAAGAAATAATAATTAAAAATTAAGAATTAAAAGAAAAGATGAATTTAATAAGTTATGATTTAGGTCAATAATTAAGAGGTTAAACATATCCAATGCATTAAAAAATTTTAGAATAAGAATCAGTAATTCATGATGGTTCATTTGTTTAAATCAAATAAACCTAAAATAATGATGAAATATTAGAAAATTCAATTTTAAAATAATTAGATATAACTTATTCACCTATAATTGAAAAAAAAAGCTAAAAGAATTTAATAGTTTCAAGAAAATTTGAAACTTTTCTTGCACCTCAATAAAATAAAAATATGTAATAAATCTAAAAAAATAACAAAATATTCGAGCCAGTAAGTAGTATTAAACTATTAATATTAGATAATGAAAAATAATCAGAATTAAAATCAATTTAAAGTTAATAGAATAAACAAGATGTAAATGCAGATTAAATAATTTACCCTTTTAAATAAAATATTGATTATTACAAAGAAAATAAATAAATTTAAGCATAAGGAAGGAAAGTGGAATTCAATAGAGAATTATTTTAAAATGTTTATGATAACTTTAAAGAGAATGATTTGTTTGAATATTATCAAATAAATTGTCTAATGAATCAAGGAGTTGTTTATGAAGACAGCTTTATTAGTTTATAATTCTATTAATCAAATTAAATCAACGAAAAATTAAATGTGTATAGAATAATTCTTGAAATAACTAATATAAATTTGAGTTTCATTATCACTAATTTATAAGTCTAATATGAAAATGATTGTAGTAATTTAATCTTTTTGTTATTTTAGACACAATAATTAATTAATATCCTTAAAATATTCATATGAATTCCGAATAAAAGGCTAAATAAGAATTAATTATTGAATTAAAAGATTGTCCTTATTTAATATTGAATATGAAAATAGTTTATCAAGTAACTAACAAAATTAATAAAATAAATGTTAATTTGCCTTTGACTTTTAATAAATTCTTGAAGCCTATTTAAAATTTATTACCTATTGAATTCGCTTAAAAGTGGGACATTATTTAAGAATTCAATATATTTTATACTTAAATTCTAGAATTTAATCCTTTAATAGATCTAAATGTATTTTAAAACTATTTTCCACATTCTTTATTGTTAAATAAAAATAATATAATTGATTTTAATAAAGGTTTAACGGATTTGATTTTCGCTATTATATATTAACTAAATATTAACAATTAATAGATCTCACTGTTTGTTAAAATATAAGTAAAGCCAAACAGAAAGTATTAAATTTAAGTATCTTGCTAAGATAGATAATTTTAATATTTAGCAAAATATTTATTATAATCTTTAATATTTATATTAAGCAATAGAAGCAATTGATTTTAATTTATATTAATACTTAAGAATTTATAAAATTTACATTTTAAATCATAATAATTATTACAAACTAATATAATTAACAATAGATTAATTGATATCAGATATTAAAGGCTTAATATTATAATTTTTTTATTTATTTCGAACTAAGTCTTAAGATTCTGGTTGATGTAGTAAATTTGTATTGAAAAATAAGATCATTCAATAATAATATAAGATTTTTAAGTCGAATAAAAAATTAGTCTAAATTAATCAATCTTAAATTAAGATTTAAATATTGAAAAAAATAAATAAAAAAAAATTTAACTTGATGATTGAATTTAAGTAAAAATTATTTATAAACTTATAATTTATTCTTTTAAGGTTTAAGAATTTTAAATATGGAACTATCAAATAAATGAAATATTTAATCAAAAAAATGGTTTAACATTATAATAAATAAAAAATCTAAAAAAAATGAAAGTCGGAAGATCAATAAAAGAATGCTCGATATGTTGTTTGCAGTTAATCAAAGGTAAATAAAAATAAATTATTTTAAAATTTTCGATTTTCAATTATCTATTTTAAATTTGTATATTAATAACCTTTTTCAAGATTTTTAGAAAATTATAAAATATATTTTTAATATATTTGAGTATTGTTTGAAAAAATTATTTAAATTATTTTATTTATGGTTATATAAATTATTTCAATAATTTAAAATAATGTTTTAAACTTTTTAAGAATAATATTAAAAGTTTGAATAAAGGTTATTTATAAATTATAAATTTAAAAAGATAATTAGATATAGAAAAAAGAATAATTGCGTATTCTTTTTTTTTAATATTAATTTATATCTTTTAAAAATTTATTATATTTATATTTAATAATTAAAATTAGGGGATATAATATATAATTTGTAATGTCAACATATTTTTCACACTTAATGCCTTAATAAATGGCTTTAAATTAATAGCAGTTGCCCAGTGTGTAGGTAAGAAGTAAATTAAAAAAAATAATTTTGATTTAATAAACATTTTAAATTGATAATTAATTATTAATTTAATTTATAGGTTATATTATTTTTATATTTTTTTTATTATTTTGTTTTAAATTAATGAAAAATACTCTTTAAGATTCAAATATAGAGATTAACTATATATCATGGTCATTTTAAAATATAATCTTATTAAAGTTATTTAATAAACAAAATTTTTTAACAATTAATTAATATTAAATATAATAAATATAAAAAATGTGGATATTTAAAAAAATAAATATACTAATCATTAAACAATTATTAATATAAAATTATTTGAAGGATCCTTAACAAATTTAAGAGTTCAAAAATAAACAATTTAAAACAATAAATATATATTTATTTTTCTTAACAATTTAAATTTTTGCATAATTTTTTACTTTTTATTCAGATGTAGATAACAATGACCTAAAAAATAATAATTAAATAAATTAATATTAAATCATTTAAATAGTAATTTCATTATTAATAATTTGTATAATTAAAATAATAAAATAAAAAAAAATTATTCAATAAAATTGGGATATTATTTATTCTTTTTTAAGTTTAACAATTATACCTTTTTAAAATATTAATTTAAAATAATATTATTCTTAAATAATAATTTAATATTTTTTATGCTTAAAAATAATAAAATAAGTATAGTTTGAAAAAAAAAGGTCATTAATAATAAATATTTGTATAATAATATACTTTTAAATTAGATATATTATATTATTTTCAAATTAATACTTAGATTATTTAAGAAATATTGTTTTTTAAATTATTGTATTTTTAAATTTAATAATAATTATCTAACATTAAGTAAATTAAAATTAAAAAAGTTTTTTCTAACAATAAAAATTAAATGAAAAAAATGATTAATATAAAATTTATTTAAACTAAAGTCTTGATTTAGTTTTGATTTTAGACATTTAATATAAAGTATTATATTTTAATAAATAATTTATAAAAATGTTTGATTATATAAATTAAAAAAATTAAGACATTAATAAATTAATTATTTCACACATTTTTCACTAGACAAATGATAAAAATTTTTAAAATATGGTTAGTTTATAATAGATAATATAAAACCATTAGATATAAAAAATTAATATTTATCAGCTTTTTTATAATAATTAGATAAATTATTTGAATATTACAATTAGCAAAAATATTTATAATGATTAATAATGTTATATTATTAATTTTTAAAACATTAACCCTTTTGTATAATATTAAAAGTAAAAATTAGAATCGAAATACTCACAATTAACTACATAAACCCTTTCACATGAATTAATGAATCCATTAAATAGTTTGATGAACATAAATATTATACAAGAAAAATTAATAAGTAAAAAAAGTTTATAAAGTGATTTTAGTATTAATACTTCAAATTTATGAGATAACTAAGATTTATTAGATTAGCAATAAATAATAACTAGCTGTACAAATTAAATATATGTTATAGTTAAAAGTCAATTAATATTAATAAAAATCTAATAACAGTAATTAAATGTAAATTTTGAAAAAGTAAATTTACAATATTTTTACAAAAATTTGATTAAATAGTATTAAAGGCAAACTTAAATCAATGAAAATGAAATAATAGTAGATATTAAATTTTAAAATAAAATATTTATAGATTTAGAATTATATAATATTATTACATAAATTATACTATCTAACTCTTTAAAACATACTTAAAATGGTAGAATAATAATATAATTAGAAGAAAACTAATGAGACAAAAGTTAAATAATTACTAGAATTATTGATAATGGACCAGGGATTGAAAAAAAATTTTTAGAAAATATATTTTAATTATATAGTCAATTAAAATCAGATTAAGTTAATTTAGATAAAAAAGGAATAGGATTGGGATTATATACTTGTAAAAAAATAATAGATTATCTAGGAAATTAAATATTTGTTATGAGTGAATTAGGAATTGGTACTATAGTAGAATTTACTTTTTATAAGGATAAGTAATAATAAATATAATAGATAGAAAAAATATAATAAGGATTTTATGCTGAGTTAGATTTTATGAAAACTAGTAATTCTATTTTAAATCATTTAAATTAATTCTGTATTAATTCATTTAATTCTTAAAATCATATTTCTAATAATAGTGAATATAAAGAAGCTAATTTAAGAGATACCATTATATTATGCTAGAATTAGTTTAAATACTTAGAATATAATCAGTAATTATAAATATTTAATATTAGATTATAAAATTATTGTATAAATATTAAATAAATATTATCTTTAATTATAAATAAGTACTACTAAACATACTCGAAAATTTTAAGAAAAAAAAAATATAAAAACTTTTAATTCCAGAAAAAATAGAGCCAAATTTTTGAGTCATTTTACAGATGGAAAAAATTTTTTAGAAGATGTTATTAACTTCAATTATTAAGAAGAATGCAATATTTAATTTTCAGAAGAGGTTTTTAATAAAAATAAATTAAATTATCATTAAGAATAAATAAAATTAATCAATTTAAAGAAATAATATAGCAATGAATAAGATAATTAAAAATCAATCATAAAAATATAAAAATAGTAAAAATAAAAATAATTAACAGAATTCATATTATAATGAGATATTTCAAATTTCATACGTAAAATAAAAATAAATTCAAAAATATTTAATATTAAAAAATATAATTTAATAAATTTTTTTAAAGTTTCATCAAATAATACTTTTCTAAATTCAAGTTATTTCAATTCAATTAATTAATATGATGTAGAATATAATAATGTATCCTGTAATTGTTAACATTATA
>Ga0315908_10000879_pt1 | contig 23059 bp, 16 predicted proteins | sample LakEriMetagenome_12_FD_203520 | JGI IMG/M metagenome (GOLD analysis project Ga0315908, IMG submission 203520) | Freshwater fungal communities from buoy surface, Lake Erie, Ohio, United States - Buoy 4 MA124 | ecosystem: Environmental > Aquatic > Freshwater > Lake > Lake biofilm | place: USA...
TTTGCAGGGATGTAATTCTTTTCGACATACTTCACCAGGTCGGCCATAACCAGCCTGCGCTGGTTACCGACATAGGTGTATGGGATTACTCCATCTCGCATGAGTATGTAGAGCTTTGCTCTTGACAAACCCAGGAATTTAGAGGCATTAGAAACATCCAGGTACTTGAATTCCGATTTTGGCTCTTTAACTACTGAACTGATTTCATTGAGCTTTTTTTCAACCTTTTCAAGTCTTTCCACAAGTGACTTGATGATTGCATTCTCGTTATTGGTATTCCACATAAGCTGCCGATTTATTTTCGGCTGCAAGACTAGCGAGAAGAATTCGGTTGATTATTGTACTACAATTGTACTACAACAAGATTTTTTTAGCTCTTTCTGTTACAGTAAGATTCAAATGCGTCCAATAACTCTTTGAGGTAGGGACGATGCTCGATTTTACGGTTCTTTGCTGCTGTTAGTGACGAATCCAGGTTGCCAATTTGAATATTGAAAAACCACATTAAGAGGCCGAAAAATTCCTTCCTGGTAATTTTATTCTTGGTGGTAGATTTGATTGCATTGCTTTCATAGACGGCAATAAACAACTCAATGAATTCAACCTTTTCCCGCTTCCATTGAATGAGCGTTAAACCGCTGCCTTTGGGAAAGAGTGAGAGCTGTCCGGAGAGGTAGGCTGAAATCTCTTGTTTGGTGGGTAGATCCGGATCGTGGATGACAGGAGGAATATTCGTTAGGCAAAATTTGCTGATGTGAAGGATGCGATGACGGAATAATTCTTCTAAAATTTCTAGGAGTTTGTACTGGACATCAAAATAGTTCAGGATTTTTTTTTATTCCTTCATCCTTTGTAAGCTCCAATGGCGTGGATTTATGCAGCTCTACACGATGAAATAAGACATCATAATTGTCTTTTGGGAAATACCTCTGTCGGAATTCACGAATCTCGAAGCAAGCCAGGTCAAAATCCTTTTTAAGACTATGTGGCTGCATATCGGCTGCTTGTACGAGTGTATCTACCTGTTGCTTTATGGGCGTGTAAAAGGTGAAAAGGTGTTCTTGCAGGGACGGCAGGGATCGATGTCCGTTGAATTCAATGTCGGGAGAGTCATCGTATTCAAAAAGGTTAACCTGTTTTCGGAGGGTTCTCCTGCCAACCTGGATCCTGGCTGTTTTTAGTTGTTCTAGGACAACGGTTAAGTTTTCTTTCATTTTTTAAATTGTTTGAATAGTTGATATTAAGCATAACTGATAAAATTGCGAGTTGTTACTCAAAAAACCATGGTGTTTTCCTCCCCGAAATCCGGTGAAATCACCATGTGGCAAATGGCAAGGATATATATATATACCTTGCCATCTGCCACCCTAGATATGATTTCAAAAAATGCAACTTTTCGCTGCCAAAAAAAATCTAACTTTTAGTACTTGTACTAACGAAATAAACGGACTGGAGAGGGGAAGTAATAGAATCGATTGTTCAAATGTTCACTGTTCATCTGATCACCGCTTCCAATTTGAACAGTTGAAATAAAAAATTTAGTGAGAGTTTAATTCGAGTTCAAAATGAATTGTTTTTTACAATAGGTTCATTATCTTTGTGCAACCTGAATGAAACACAAGAGGTTCAGTCAAGCCCCCCAATTGGGTTGCTTGGTTTCTACCGGGGTTTCTAGGGTGAAAAAGTTGAAATAAATTATTGAATATAAAGACGTTGGAGTGGATGGTTCACAATCCTCTCTCTCCGCTAGCACAGAAAGAGAATCAAAAACAGGATGAAAAGGAGTTCTGGGTTTGGTTCTCTTTTTTTTTGACTTCTTTCTCGTTTCTAGATGAATTAAATAAGTGGTCGAATATGTCCCGAATAACTCCAAAGAAAGTGTTAATACTGGAAACGGTACGAGGGTTCTCTCGGCTCAGCCGAGATCTCTCCGCTAGCACAGAAAGAGAATCAAAAACAGAATGAAAAGGAGTTCTGGGTTTGGTTCTTTTTTTTTGCATTCATGATCTCACATCTTCAATTTCTTCTAAACAATCTTGCCAGAAATAAAAAATTACCACTTCATCAACTCACAAGAAAAGAATAACAAGGCACTTCAAAAGCCACTTTTGCAATTTTGCGCTTTCGAGTAAGTTTGAAATGAAAAGAGAGGTTAAATTTGAGCGGAATTTCAGGGGGTACGAATTTGAAAATTAACCATGAGGAAGCGCATAGTGCGGAATATCCAGTAGCTGTGGTAATTGAAACTGGAAAGGGGGGGGAAGCAAAAGCCCCCCCAATTATTATACAGGAGGGAACCATCTAATTACTTCTATTCATTTTCCGATACTCCCAAGGAGGAATTGGATTCTTACTACTCCACAATCCTAATTTCTGCTGTCTTGCGGTCTCTTCATAATAAGACAAGTCCTCGTCCTTTGAATACTTTTTAAAATGCCAAGCAAGACCAGCTTTTATCATTTCCGCACCAAGTTCTTTACCATTTGGCAGGAAAGATTTAGCAATTATTCTACCATATCTATCCTTTTCTATTAGCTCAACCCTTATTTGATTTCCATCGCAAAGTGAAACTAAATAGTTTTTTGAAACCTTATAAAAATCCATTCCTCTTTCAGGTGCATCAATGCCATACATGCGAATTCTTGTTTGTCGGCCCTCTATATTTATGTCATAAGTATCTCCATCGACAACCTTTACAACATTACCACTTTGATTTTCGAATTTATCAGTAGCCGAATTACATCCTATAAAGAACAAAACCCAAATAAAATAAATCAAACGAATTCGAAATAAATAGGTTTTCATTATATTATTCAAAAGAAATCTCACTTCTCTCATAATCTATTGATATTTTTCCGAATTTTTCTAATGCCGATTGCCCCATTAAAAGAGGTGCGCTTAAATTGTGAACAACTGAAGCATTAACCTCACTGAGCACCCTATCACCAATTTTTACAGTCTTCAATTTAATAATGGTACCCTCACTTATATCCCCATTAGCGTCAATAAAATTAGCAGAACCTACAATATCAGAATCACTTAGCAAGCCTTGTTTAAACAAAAAATTAGCTTCGGTAGCCGAAATAGAAATAAGACCCGCACCAGTATCAAAAATAAAGTGCATAGGAACTCCATTGATCTCGGTTGGAATTTCATAAACGCTATTATTCTTTTCCATTTTAACAATAGTTTTCCTTCCAGTTGAACTAGAACCTTCCTGAATATTTTCTCTCCGATTACTCCGGGCTCTAGCTTCTCTATTGCCCGACTTTGAGCAACCTGAGCAACCTGGGAAAAATAAAATTCCGTAAATCATTAAAATTTTCATCAATGATGTTTTCATTATTTCGTGTCTCCAATTTTTGGCACTATTTGAATAATAAATCTTTGATTTTTCGCCTCATTCTGAAATTTATTTTCAGGGTCTCTCTTAAACCTTCCTAATCCACCAAGTCCATTTCCCGATATTTGAAGATCAACCAAATCCTTATACTTCTCATCATCAAACTCTATACCTCTAGTTTTCCAATGATTCCATAAATTCCAAGCACGATTGTAACTCCTTTGATATTCTATAAACTCCGAACTATTTTCCAAATCCGAAGCATAACCTGAAATAATTAAAAGATATGAAACATTACTCAAAGAACTATCCGCTTGACGCCTCTCATATAGATCATTGATTATAGACTTCAATTTCATTCCGACTTCATTAATTCTGCGCAAAGTTAACTTCGGATTAGGAACATCTAGTGTTCCTTCATTCAAAATCTCCATGCCCGTTTTGAACTTCACATCAAAAGACAATGTGAATCTCTTATACTCCTTCTCATAACGGAATAAAGAAGTATCAGATTTAATCGGTTTAAGATTCTCTTCTACCAAATTGTAAACTCTTAATTTTCTATCCAGATCATCCACCTTTATTTTGAGTCGAGCGTAGCTCAAAACAAATAATACCAACATGATAAAGAACATGCTGGTCATCAAGTCAGTAAAGCTTGGCCAAAAAAAACCCGAACTTTTACTCTTCATTACTTAGCTTTTTTTCGGGTAAATAAATTCTTTACTTTACCGTAAAGGCCTTCTTTTTTGACTTTAGAAGCTTTCTCTATTCCCTCCAATATCTGAACAGATTTTGATAAATTCCGATTAAGCTCATCTACTTGCCCCTTCAATCTATCTACTTGGTTTGATGAATTGGTTTTAATTTGGCCAACATCCTTATTCAAACTCTCTAAAAATTGCAGGTTCCCCAAATTTGTTTTTGATTCCGCTAGAGCTTTTTTAAGTGCTTCAACTTCTTCTATGGTAAAGTCTTTTATTGACTGGCTTGATTTCTGAATATGCTCTTTTAATTCGCTAAATACATCGGATATGCCATGCGCAACCTCTGCCACAGAATTCGAAACATATTGCTTGTGGTTATCTAGTTCTTGAAAATGTTGTGTCAAGAATGAAATTAATTGTTGGCTTTGATCAAGTTTATACTCTAATGTGTCAGCAATCTTTTTAAAGTTATCTGTACGATCGAGAATTGCATTGAGCCTATCTGTAATTTGATAAGAATTGGATATGTATCCATTTAGATTCGCGAAGTATTCATTAAAACGCTCAAATTGTTGTGTAGCGACATTAAGTTCCTGAAGTACCTTGACATTGTATCTTGTCATTTCAGAAACTTTTGATCTGTCAATTAATTCTAACAATTCACGCTGCATTGATAATGTCTCGTGGTTTTTATCAAAAATCCCTGACAGCTTTTTTAGATTTCGAGAAAACTCTCCATTAAATGATAAAAGATTTCGCTGTAAACTTTCGAAAGTTTGACCCAAACCTTGATTCATCGCAGGCAATAACTCAATCTGCAAAAAAGTGTAGAATTCATTCTTTTTATTATCAATTTGGCTGCGACTTCCTTTATATATCCAACCAGAATTAATAATTGTAAAAAGTAGTCCAGTGAAACTTGCAATCATCGCAATCTTGACACCACCCAGGAGAATTGCAATAGCAGCGTTCAAGTTATCATCCGTTAAGCTACCGGAAACAAATCCTAAAATATCTGACATATTAAACAACCCAATAACAATTCCTAACATAGTACCCATCAGACCTAAATAAAGAGGGATACTAATTGTCAAATTGATTTCTTCCTCAATGGCATCAGTATTACGTTCCACAATATCTTTAATCAAACTAAAATCGCTAGCTGAATGCCTATTACGTATTAAATAGTTGTTTATTGAAAAAACAATTTTTTGAAAAATGGAATTTGTAACTGTATTACATTCAATTATAGTAATTTCTTCAAGGTCTTGTGAAGACATTATGCTTTCATTAAAAGATTCATCAGATTTGATTCTTATAATATTTTCTTTATACTCCAATACATTTTTCAAAATATCTTTAGGAGAAAGACTATTTAAGTGGTCTGAAGGTATAAATATGCGATTAATCGAAAGACTGTTACTATCAGGTATAATACCTTTGAAAAGCTGGATCTTAAAAAAGGTTTTTATAAAAACGTAAAATTGTATTGCAACTAAACAAAGTACTAAGTACGTTTCAATTTGTTCAACTTTCATAGCGAATTTTAGCTTTTCGTTTTACTTTCCATTTACCACCTTCCAAACTTACCTTACCTGGTTCAATTGTTCTTACCTTTGTAAACCTTGGTTCATATTCATTTTCGGAATCACAAACTGGCAGAATATTCTTTTCTGGAAACTGCATAGCCATTTTAATCGATGACTCTCGTTCATCTATCTGAAATGATGCCTCATTGGAACTTGATTTCACAAACCTATAAATTGATGCTCCTTCCTTGTAGGAGGTTGAGGATGAAGAGTCATTAAACCCACCTTCATTATTAGGATTCGAAAGATAAATTGCCTCATTGATTATTTTATGATCTTTCTTGATTTCTTCTTGATTCTTATATTTTTCCGCATGTACATATTGACTGAGAAGTTCTATTTCTTTGTTTAGATGGAATATTTCCTCCTTTAGGCGCGAAATTTCATTTGAAGAATGTACACTATTCACGGATCCTCGGTTCACAAAATTGGCTGATTCTATTTTTTCCTTAACATAACTTCTTATGTGCTCTGGGATATCTCTTTTACTTCGAATTGGCGCATCTGCAAAGCTACCATTACTCAATTTGACAATCACGATAACTAAAATAATCATTAACATGATTGCTACAACATCAATCTCGAAAGCAAAAATACCCTTATCAATAAAAGCAAAACTCTTGCTTTCAATTGATTCAGATTCATTTTCTATTGTATTCATTTCATGCTCAACAACAGGCTCCTTTTGAGGTGATGATTGATCTATATCATCATTATCAAGCTGTTTTTGCTTTAGTGTTGATTTTGAAACAACCTCAGAAATATGAGTCTCAAGTTTTTTTTTCCAATCTACAAATTCTTCTCTATTAGATCTTGCTAAAGCAAATGAATACAACTTAGCATATTGAGACTTCTTTGTGAATACATCCTCAGTCAAAAACTTAATTAGATCATTTTTAGTGGCCGAAGGCACACTTTGCTTTTTAATTTGATTAATCTCGCTAGACAATGCCAAGGTATTTGATAAATCCGCTGGTATGGAGTTTTTAATTATATCATAGTTGGGACTTGAATTACAATCGCATTTCCAGGCCATTTTACTTTCAGTAACTGAATTTTCAGTTGCCAGACAATTCAATTTATCAATTGCTTTATTGATTGTCTCTTGACTTAACTTTTGTGCATTAACTGTGCTTATCGAAACAACCATCAGTACAGCAATTTTTATTAACTTCTTCATGCCTGATTAATTTATTGGCGTTATTTGTGACAAAGAAGAGGAAAGGTTATTTATGACTCCAATAATTGGATAAAAGAACAAAGATTCTTCAATATCCTTGTAATCAACATTAGCATCATCTATTTTTCTATTATATTCAATTCCTTCCTCCAAGAAATCTCTTAAATGTTTATTTACTTCTTCCTCAAAAACCTCCAATGATTTAACAGAAATATTTAAATGATCTGTAAAACTATATTTTTTATTCATGTCATGGAAAAACGAATTAAATCCTTCAACATATTTCGTTATCTCTTCTTTGTTTTTATCATTCAAATCCTCATACTTAAGATGGTTTATTCCTTTTGATTCTAAACATGTCAGAGTTGATTTAATGGAATTCAAATCAATTGACATATCTTCCGCGTTCAACATTAAACCACCTTTACATGTAACCTCTTTTGGGATTTCATTCTCAGTAATAATTGTTACGCCATCTTTGTCAAAATGATCCCCATAGACTTCTTCAAAAATCATTTTGGCTAATTGGGTTAGAACTTTCTTATCGGTTGATACTACATTTAGAATCTTTGATCCTGTCCCACTAAATAGTATATGCTTAGGTTTTTCGATTCCTTTGTGCCTCATGAGAGAAGCAATATGGTAAGTAATTGATGCATAAAAATAAGTGAAAATTATCACCAAATCTTCATCACCAGCAAGATTTCGATTGTAACTAAACAACTTCTTGTCCGTGATGGTCGAGTTATTTTCTAATGAAAAGAAAAAAGCATTTATATCTTCAGAGCGATTCCTTTCAATCATTTTTGATAAAACCGAAAGGAGAGCATACTTTTTATTTACACTAAGTAATTTTTCATAATGAGGTATATACTTTTGAACTATCCCATTTGACTTTGCAGACCCATATTCACTAAAACCATCCCCAAATATTGAATTTGCCGCAAATTTGAATGAGGTCAATAACAGTGGCTTATTTGATTGAAATACAACGACATCAGAAGTGCCACCTCCAATATCAATTGAAACTACCGGCTTGTAAGCACCGCCTTGCAGTTGCCCAGTTCCTTTATAATAAAAGAACGGTGCTAGAGATTCTGCAATTCCTATTGGATTTACATTTGGATTAAAATACAGATGAAATAATTCATTCCAAACATGCTCTAAAGATGATTTCCTTGCAGGCTTCATGCTGGAAGGATAAAACCAAACCAACTTAGTTTCAGCCAAGTTTCCACGGTTCAACAAGACCTTATTCCGAAGTAACATCATTATTTTTTCAAAATAGGCTCTAACCCTCTTTTCATTACCAATTTCTTTCTTGGCCCATTTCAAATTACTCTCCACTTTATCCTCCTTTCTTGGATATTTTTGTTCATATCCAAATGGAATATTAAAATCAGCCAACGCGAAGGTCTCGGTATTAACGTCCAAAAATGCACTTTGAGATATCAAAGTTCTATGAGGAAATTTATAGCCATAATTATTCCCTAGGTTAAAAGGCATTAATTCATACTCAATAAGCTCTCTTATCGCATTTGCACCAGTACCAAAAAAATCCTCATCGGTTTTTTTAGTGTCGAATAATGTAGCAATTTGTATGTCTTCAGAAGTTATATCAAAAGGCTTGGGAGCATCATTAGAAATTTTATACTCAATGTGGGTATTTGTCGTCCCAAAATCAATCGCAAAACTAAAAGTTTCACTTCCCTTTTGATACACTGGCCATTTTGGTATGATTATACCTGAAGCTCCATCAACAATTCCATTTGATAATTGAATAAAATTGAATTCTTCCGTTAAAACGTAATATTGAGTCCCGTATGTTGATACGTCACCTGGTATTTTTTTGCTTCTTATTTTCTTAGCCTTTAGTTTAACATGATTGATAGATTCATCAGAGTAGTATTTCAAATCAAAATCGGCATACATTTGAGTACCTACAACATCTCTATCTACAAGTTGTATGCGATAATCAGGTTTTATGTCATCCAGATTTGTTTTAATAAATGGATAAATTGTGACACCAAACTGATGCTCAACAATTACACCTTTATTAGCAGCCTCATCAGGTTTCATTCCTGATTCGTTTTGATAGTAAATACGCTCAAATGCGATGTACTCACCACTTTTTGAAACAGGAATCAACAATGACACCTTTATTGAATTGGAAACACTCTGAGTCATCTTTATCTTGGGAGAGCCCGGTGCAGCCCCAAGCAAGTCAGACGAATTAAAAAATTCAAAGAACAATGGCTTCAATGGCAACAAAAATCCCTTATTGCCCTCATCTCCATTTTCAATGGAAAAATTACCATCGAAATATTTTTCCTTATTTATTGGATATACAAGTCGAATAAGATAGGGCTCTAAGAAATCACTTACAGTTAAGTAGGGATAAAGCAAATTAATTTCTGGAAGTCTTCTTCTGTCTAGACTAGAGGAATCAACATAAGGAACTTTAACTTTATGCCACTTATCTTTTGCATAAGTCCAGTCCTTATTAAAATCATTTTGTAAAACAAGAGGTTTTAATTCACCCTTAAACTTATTCGATTCTATTCGGAAATCACTGTTTTTTGATACATATTCTACAATATCTTCTGATCTTCTTTTCCTGAGACTAACGCCCAAAACCTCTATATCATCATTACTCGTTCCTGTATTAAGTTCAGAATAGATCCTATTGAAATCACCGGAATCTATCCTATTTATTTCTGTATAAAGTGCTGGATTCGTATTGCTTAGAATTTTAAGATTTTTGTCCAAATAATCCCAAAACTCCCTCATTCGTTCTTTAAGAATAGGGTTTGCGTAAAAAAGATAGTAAAAGTACTTTTGAAATTCAGGATCTCTTGTGTATAATGGTGAGTATTTATTATCAAATAAGATATCGTTGGTAGTTGTATGTATTTGAGCGTGAGATAAATCATTTGCTGATGCAAAAAAAAGTGTTGCCGGACTTGTTGCGCCAATCACCTTATCATTCCATTTTATAATGTATATCCTTCTCAGTAAATCAAAATTATAAGACTTTTTATCTTGATTGAGAAATAAAGACAAAGTATCTGAATAAGCAAGATGCTTCCTAGATGAACTTCTTAAACTATTCAAATCCCTTTCTTTGTCCCAAACAATAATTTTTATGTTTTCACGATAAGTGTCGTAATTAAATAACAGTTCAGCTAAATCCAAGCAGTCAGAGACAAGTTTTTCATCCTCCTTGCTAGCAATAACGCTTCCATTAGCTTCGTAGAAAGTAAGTTTTGAACCTTTACAGATGTTCTTGAAAGCCTTTTTAACTAGATCGATTCTTGCAAACGGACTGGGAATAGCAGTTGGAAGAGTAACAATATTACCACCTTCCGGGTCTTTAATCGCTTCTATTTCATTGTCAGAGTATGCATCCGATTTAAACCAGTCGTTTCCTCCTATGTTAGTGTAGCCGAATATTTTTGTCATGGTAATTAGTTGTTAATGCCGTATTTAGATTTGAGAAGATCCTCCGTTGCTTTAAAAAATAAATTCAGTATTTTATTAGCAGCGGAAGGATATTGCATACTTTTCGATAGTTTACTCAATTTGTTGTTAAAGTCATGATAATTGAACCTACTTCCAAAGCCAGACTTAACTTTTTTACCTTTTATGAAACTATCAAGGCTAGCTGAAGTATTAAAAGGACTGAATCCTCGTTTATTATTAGACATTTCATTCAACCATGCTTCATAATGATTTAGAAAATCTAAAAGATTTGTTCTATAGAAAGGTGAGTCCATAAACCGCCTATTGATTTTAGGCTCATCTAGGCTCCATGCCTCCTTTTCAGCAGAACTGTTTATTTGCTCTTGTAAGTACTTTTTGAAAAGGTAAAGCTGAGATAAGCGCAAAGAGATTTGTCTTTCTGTGTAGTCGTAAAAATCAGGAAATGATAATTCCGCATTATCATTACGTATTCCAAACTCTTTGTAGATTGGCTGTACAGGCAGACCTCCCTGAGTTGTTAATTCAGAATCTGGAATACCCAAAAAATCAATAATAGAAAGTGCCGCAGCCATTTCGATGAAGTGAGCATCATTTTTTTGGCCATTGTTACCTGGATCATTTTTATATGGCTTACCAGTGAAATCATCCGCCAAGTAATATAAGGCATTGACAGAAGAATTTACATTATCCTTGTAATAAGACAGAGCGGACTTAGTTTTAGCAATAAAATCTGACTTCTGAATTGGACTTTCATTATCAGATTCTACGTTGAAATAAGGTAGTACAGTTACAGCACCAATTTTTGCATCCTGTAAAAAACCTACACCGTTAATATTACTATTATTTCTAGCGTCCCGAATATTTTTTAGCACAGTAGGAAACCCAGCTGCGCCTGTGCCACCAAAAATGCTTGATATTATGAAGATACGATCATTCGCGCTGAAATTTGAAGCAAACTCAGTGAATTCCTCGGAATCCTTTACTTGGTTTAAAACTACACTACCGATATTAGGATTTCCTACAAAGCCAATATCCATTTCAACATCTAGTAAGTCAACAGGTACACCATGTTTATTGATTGATTTTCCTGAAAAAAGTAGGTCGGTAAGTGACTTATTAGCCTCATCTAGTAAATTATAATCGATATACTCTTTAAATCGAGTGTTGGCAACCTCTTGTAATGAAAAGGTAAAGCTACCAGTTAATCTATTTTGTGTCGTAACCAGTTTATCAAGAGTCGAAACTCGAGTACTAAAGAAACCTTCTAGATTACCTGTGTGGTCAGCAATTTTCTGGTAGTTATCCAACAAGGAGACCGTCCTTTTCAAATCCTCGTTACTTTTATGAGGATCAATTATTATTGGAACAATTTCAAATTCCGTGTCAGTATGCGGTTTAACTCCGCTTGCCAACAACATAGTCAGGGATTTCAAAACCCTTGATCCAGTTCCACCTATTGCAAAAATGTATAAACGAGCCATATTAATTTTTTATTAAGGTTTCCATAGCGTTGTGTGACGACAATTCACTGATACGCCCCTTATCCAAGGAATAGAGGTAATAACAATGAATAACAATAAAGACCATATCGCATTTGACATCCCAAACCCAATACAATCAGCCGTTCCTAATATCAATTGGCTACAATAGTTCTCCGTTTGCAGAGAATTAAATGGAATTGAAAACGCAATAATGAAGTTTAATCCAAAAATTATTATTGCAATAAGCCACCAATGATACTTCTTGTTAAATCTAGCATCATCTATAATATGATATTGTAGAGCATACAAAAAGAATGTTACCGTTAACATTGACAATCCTATATAAGAATACCAAGGCGTTGCAATGTAATCCGAGCAAGTAATATCATAACCACGAAGATGGTCACCGAGATCCGTGGCATAGAATGGATTCAAACCCCACCATTCATAAAGGCCTGCAAAAAAATCTTTCATGTTTTATCTTTTTATTGTTATTTCTAGCCTATTTAATACATTCTCTTGGTTTGTTGAATAGAATGCTGATGTCATCCCCTCAATCAAATAATTGAAACCAAATGTCTTTGAAGCCTGCTCCTTATCTTCGCCTATATTGATGTCGTTTTCAGAAGAAATAGAATCAATCCATTTAGGGGACCTTCCAATTACTTCTAGTATAAATGTTTCAGATTTTAATTCTGATGTGGTCGCTGTAAATATATGCGTATAGCCTTTCATGGCATCATTAGGATTGTTTGGGACAAGTGAAATTTCGAGGTCATAATTGTTATTGCATCGGTAGTTGTTCTTGTCGAGATAGAATTCGTTATCATGTATTTCGTCAGAGAAATTTACGTAAAAAGTAAAACTGAATTTCCCATTGTTCTGACCGCCTGTTTCGGCTGATTCAATAGCTCCGTTAATAGCTTGTGTTACTTTGAAATTTCCGATTTTTGGTGATTTAGCAATTTTATATTCATTGGAATTGGATTCTTCTACTTCGTATAAAACGAATTGATTAAAATATCCGCCTTCAATATTATCCAAAATACTACTCGATAAAATCTGCTTTATCTGCGAATAAGTTCCAAATATCCAAATATAGTATGGTCTTTTGCCAGTGAAGCGACGGCCATTATTACTCTTATCATAGTATTGTCCATCAAAAAAAGATTCAAGATGAAGTACTATAGCAGCAACGTTTTGATTGTTGACTAACTGATCGAAAGTATACTTTATTTCGATTTTTTGGTCCTTTAAATAATCAGTAACGTCTTGATGATTTTGGTTGCCTGGAGAAAACACAAAATCAGATATTAGGATACTAGCATTACGATCATCCACTTTTGATATAGTTTTTTTTATAACATCGCTGAGAATAGATTCGGATCTATTACCACCTATTTCTTTTAATGACGTTGGTTCCAAATCAGTGAAATCGGAAAAATCTGCTCCTTTAAATGGCTTAACAACGTTATTTACATAACTTAGATTAAGGCTATCACAGATTCCGGAAATTTTAATTTCGCCAAGCATGCTCTTAATAGCAGTTTCAAAATCTGTTTTTCCTTTTACATATCCGTCCATACTGGCGGAATTTTCCAAAAATACATTCACATTGAATTTTGAAACTTCTGAAATTTTCTTGGCACTGTCGGGTGAATAGATTTTATCAGGACTTATGTCTAGTTTCCTTGATTCAAAAAGCCTCTTTAGATTTTCGTGATGATTCTTATGATTTACGGTTTTGTCATCATTCAAAAACCCTTCGAAATCATCAGGACTTGATTCTATTATATCAACCAGCTTTTCATACTCATCCTGGGTTATATCATTAGCCGATTTCGCCATAGTTATGGCTTCAGATTTCCATTCCTTATAACCTCTATCACAGGAAGTGAAAAACAAAGATATCCCTAAAAAGGATAGACAAAAAATAACATAGTTAGATTTCATATTTACAAGCATCCTCTTTAGATTAATAAAAATACAATTTATAACTATTTTTTTAATCATTATTTTTTATTAGATTTCTATTTTACATTTTTGAGACTAATTGAAAAAGATCTCAATATATCTCGAATTGACATCCTTGTGCCCTTCAAGAATATAAACCCTTCCGAAGCAAAGCGTGAAGTGTTATAGCTTTTACCATTGAATATTTCTATTTTTTATTTTTTTCTAAATTTGCACAATTAATCCACTCGATTCCAGGTATTTGCCATGCGAAGCAAACTAACAATGTCAACTATTTAACTTACAATTACATATTAACACTGTTTTCCTTAATAAAGATGGCAGTATAATGCTCGCTTCTATCCACTACTTTCAAATCCCAAACACAAATCAGAGCACAATATCCTTCTCAAAAATATTCAAATCCCTTTAAAATTATATCAATCACCTCCCGATGTTGAAAAAAAAGGTTTTAAAGGCTATTCTGGAGGTATGAATGACTACTTAGCTAGCATAACTCACCCAACACCAGCGTTCTATCTAAACCAATCTTTCGAGGGCCGCTATTTTCTCCTGAGATTACATAATATTCCGCCATCTTATGACCTACCAACTGTTCTACTTTGGATCTAATTTTACTTATTTTCTCAGATAACGAGGCGCCCAATGGATCACATAATGCTCGTGCACTCATCTCTATTTCTTCTCTTGTTTTCGTGGGAGACAATTGATCATAGATATCCCGGATTTCTTGGTAATAATCCTGCACTGAAGTGAAGGCTACTCCTTCTGGATGCTTCAAGAAAAAGAAAAACACGGTCTTTTCTAATGGCGTGAGCTTGAGCTCTGCATTAGCAAAATCGACTAAAAAAATCTGTTTCCGGGGTCCAACAATTTGAAGTCTGCTAACCTCTTTGGTGACCTCAAATCGCTCCCTGTAGAGAATTTGGGTACGGATAGACTCCATCAACTGAAATGTCTGTGACATAATCGCAGGATTCACCTTTCTCTCCCTCATTAAATTTAGGCAATCGGGACATATATCACCTGTTCTCAACTTTAGTGTAACGTCCGTTTTTTCCTGGCAGAAATCGTTCATACATCCTCTTGGCTTTTGATGCATCATATTGCCCATCTCTTTCAAGTTATTCACCAATTCGTAGCGCAATACGCCACTTGCTATATGATAGGCAACAGGATACTTCGACTCACCATCGATGAAAAAACCCCAGCCACTGCTTTGAACGAAAAAATTACGTTTTCCACTCAGGTCAGGACCTGTAAACCAATTGTTTTCGTTCCCCTTATCTGTTACCAAAACAACGTACTCTTCATCGCCTATATCCGCATCCTTGCGATATTGCTCACATTTCGAAAAAAGTGTTTTCCACGAATAAACATCCAGACTTTGCGGCATAGAATAACCCCATTTCGGATCAATCGACATCTCAGAAGGTCTAGAATAAGAAACGTCGTAATTGATTTTTATATCAGGAAACTCAACGTTTTCTTGCTTTCTTTTTATCAAATCATACCATGTTTCAAATTCATCCTCCTCAAATGATGGGATATGTTCCGAAGGAATATACTTTATTGGACCTGAGATAGACTGTAGTAATTCCATCAGTCCTCTATAGCGATCTTCACTGACCTCTTTAGACTTTAAAACATTTACGCGCATGATGCTGAAAATTACTTTTTAATAAAGGCTTTCTTCTTTTGAATATAGTCATCCAATTGATGAGCCATATTAAGCATTGTTTCGTTTATTTCATTGCTTTTGCTACTAAAAACACTACTCTGTTGGAAATTCATTTTGCTGGCTGCTTGCCATGCATCGATATCCGCGCCGTAAAATGTGAATCCCCACTTTCCTGTTTTTTGCAATTCCAAAATGAGTTTGCCAATTTCATCATAACGGTAATGCTGCGATGCATTCTCGTAACCGTCGGTAAACACAACGACTATGGCATCGGCATCTTCTTTAGCAATGGTTTCATTGAGCTGAAACTTCATTTTAGTAATCACTTTCCCCATGGCATCACACAGTGCTGTCATTCCATCCAAAACGTAATCTGAAGGGCCAATTACGGGCAATTCTGTGGCCGGGATGTAATCGAATACAGTCTTTGCTTCATTCGAAAAAAGCGTCAGGGAAACGTAAATCGGAACTTCTGGATTTTGAAGTTGCGTGTTTTTAATAGAAAGGAATTTCTCGTTCAACCCAGAAAGCGTTTCATTGTAGCACGACTGCATGGATCCACTCTTGTCGAGAATCAAATGGTAAAAAGTAGCATTTTTTGTATTCATTGTATTTAATTTTCGACAAAGATGTATGGCGCGCATATCTAGAAACAATTCTTTACAACCTTGTAATTTTCATATAGCAGTAACTTGCTATTTTGCTCTAATAACAATATCTCATAACCCGAATGAGAATCCTAATGATTGGTAATATCGAATACTTTTGGGGTTCGGTAAATACACCTACTTTTTTCCTTCCCAAATGATAGAAGAACTTGTAAAACACGCCTGTAGCAATGGTGAAGACATAGATATCCAGCTATATTTTGCAGGGAGGCATAGGGAATTGTATCAGGCCTTAGATGCGGTCGATAAGCACGGTATGGTAGCCATCGGAGGATATTCTTCATCCGGCAAAACCTATCTTGCCCTCAAACTGCTTGACCGTCTTGGGGTGTCGGTAAAAAATAAGCCTTATCACGTCACGAAAGAGTTGATCAATAGCGATACACCGGCGCTAGGTATAATGTGCGAGGTTAATCCTTCGCAGTCGTTAGTTTCCTTCCAAAATATTTTCGAAAGATTGCTTCAAGGCAGCTCAGGCTATCACGGTCTGCTTGCTTTAATTGGAGACACTGCACTGCGCAGAGAATTGAATCTAAAACTCTCCTCGCTGCTCCTAAGCAATGATAGCAGAGATACAATGCCTATCCCTAATTTTAATGCCTTGCTTGGCATACTTTCAGAGGCTATATCGATCATTAAGACGCAAGCAGCACCCAAAGAAATCATCATTTGCATTGATTGTATTGACCGAATTGAAAATACCAACGCATTGAATGATCTTGTAGATTGTCTTCAGAAAGCAAAGGTTAAGTTAATATTTACGTTCAATACAAGTTTGACATACTTTCCCATTCATGCATTGGCAAAGCATATTCCTCAACTCCAATCCATTTATATCAATCGACTTACCGATGAAGAAACCGATGAGCTGATAGACCTTATAGAAGCGAATACAAAATATAGCCTGCATTTCGATACTAAAGCCCGGAACTTGCTAAGACTGGCAAGCGGCAATATTCCCTATTTCGTTCACTTTTTATGCGCACCGGCATTGGTGGCCGCCTATCAAGCTAATAAGTCGATCATCAACGAAAATGATGTAGATCTGGAAATTGAGAATGTGCGTGTTGGACGATATACCTCATCTTATGAGAAGATATATTCAGCGATAACAGAATCACCAATACAAGTAGATCGTTTGATGGAATATGCTCTTATGCCCAATTTAGACCTATGTCACCATGAACCTCCTTCCCCTCAGTCCTCCAAGTTCCCTGTGGGTGGCTTGTTGATATTTAGAGATGAATCCTTCGTTATAGCCAACCCAGCCATTCAAGTTTATGCAAGGTTAAGACTCGGGGTGAAAGGATAAGATAATTTGAGTGAACAGGTGTTTGGGAATTCTGTAACGTGTCAAACGTATCCAATACAACAACTTGAGAGTAATAATGGTGGTTAGTGTTTTTTTTTAGCATCAAAGCGGCCTACTCGCCTTACTAGAGGCAAGTGGATAATTGATTGCCGGACCGTGAACTGTTTGCTCTTAGTTGTAAAACGTATTTATTATTATAAACTAAGCATCGAACACATCTTTAGATCACCTCCCACACAATCATCACTGCTTAATGAGTGTTTGCTTTATTTCACCTAGCTCTAGAATATAATATCCTGGAGCTAGATGGCTGATATCAATGATGTTTTTGGTGTCATTCATTAAACTTGTTTTTTGTAGTTTCCCTAAAGAATCAACTATTCTAATTGTTTCTCCTTTCAATTGAATGGGAACTGATAATGTGATTTGATCATTTGCCGGATTGGGATAAAGCGAAATATCCATCACATTGATTTCATCAACATTAACAAACCCCTCGAATGGCGGGCTTATTCCCGTGCAACCATAGTTATCGGTTAATTGTAGGGTATATGAGCCGGTACCGGTTTGTGTTATGTTGAAGTATGGAGTAGTTGCTCCTGGAATAGCTACTCCATTAAAAAACCATTGCCAAGTATAGAACGGTTCAATCGACCCATCGTACGTAATCACATCACTCGATCCTCCTCCTCCACCTCCAGTAAAATTGATAATACCCACCGATGGCGTCGGGTGAACAAATATGTTAACCTCGGCATAATTTTCACATCCTGCTTGATCAATCGCGGTCACCACATAATAGTTGTAAATATTTGGCAGCAAATTTTCAATAGGCTGACCGTTTATTACACCTCCTGACCAAGTTAATTCACAACCATCACAACTTGCATTAGCAATATATTCTTCTCCTTCGCATAAATCCACTAACGTTTCAACATCAATCCATGGAAAAGGATCAATTACAAAAGGAATGTCAAAAGTGCTCGAGCAAATAGGATTGGTAAGAGTCACGCTCAACAAATAACTACCTATCGGTAGTTCCAAAATCAAAGAAGACTCAGATCCCACTGATTGACCATTCAACGACCAACTATAGGTTTCTACAAAATTCTGTTCTGCAGAAAAAGTTGATAAGCCATATTCACACAAGGGAGATAAAATGGATGGAGCTTCCATTAATGAGCAATCATAAACTGTATGGCTTACTACGTTTGTGACAATGGGTTCATTTGCATCGAATACAATTCCAACTGATTGTTGCACTTCTGTTAGCGGAGCTAAATCTTCTCTTAACGAAACTTCATAAACAGCAAAGCCATGTGAGTTTGGCTCATCCGTTATTGAATCGACTAGCATGATATTATTAAAGAGAATTGAAAAATCTCCATTGTCGGATAACAGTGCTTCAAATTCATGCGATGCATAGAGAACATGAAAAGAACCCAAATCAAAAATTTGAGGATCTAAATATCCATCCAATCGAACATCCTCTGCGGGAATATTACCCGTGTTTTGGAAACGGGCACGATATTCTATTCGCTGACCAGCCGGAACATAATGAGGAAGACCATAACCTATCGGTTCTCCCATCAGGTCATTTGGATCGAATGCACATACCACCGCATGATCATTTGAAGTATAGGATTCGTAAACAATATCGCCGCTCGCATTGGTTATCACCAATGTATAGGCGATGGTAATCATTTGATTTAATGCTTGTGCACCGGGACCTACAATATGGAATGCCAAGGAAGAAGAATTGCCGCTTGCAATAGGAACATCTATCCATTCCGCATAGCCAATACCCGTATTGGAAGGAGATACCGTCGAAGCATTACTCGATGCTACGGGACTTATTAAAGCTTCACTTGCAAGTACTAAGGATGCAAACAAATTCTGTCCGCCCTGATTATTGATGAAAATACCCGCATCAAGACCGTTTGTGCAATGAATACGATTACCCCAAACTCCAAAATAATTATTTACTACATAGATAGAGTTTGAAGAAATGGGAACCATTAAAAACTGCAATGGTCCTCCCGTCTGATTCGTTGAAAAATTCAACGACGCTGGCGAACCATTCATGAAATTATTATTTCCATTCACCTCTACAGCGGTATTTGCCAAATTATATTCTACCAAAGCATATCCCATTGAATTGGTGAAAACGGTAAATCCAAGCCCAGGAACGTGAACGGGGTAATTCGACAAAGGATGATCAACTAGATCATACACTCCATTGGCGTTATTATCTACGCCCACAAACACATATCCCATCAAATTACATTCTGTTTCATCCACTTGTCCATCACAATCTTCGTCTAGGAGTGTTGAACAGATCTCTGTTTCTAGCGGATTTAAATTAGGGTTGTTATCATTACAATCCCCTAGAGGCAATGCAAGATTGGTCCACGATACACCTGGAGCATAACAACTAACGATCGAATTTCCTGCAAAACCATCGCCATCAAGATCTTGAACCCAATTTTGCGGTTGGCATAATATCACTTTCGCTAAGCGATGCTTGGCCACTCCATCAAACAATAGAAAACCGCCACCAATGAGTAACTGATCATCTAAAGTGAGCAATAGCCTTTCTACAGAAGCACTTGGTCCCGTTCCGAAAGAAATAGAAGAATCTAACATTCCGTCAGGAGATACCACCAACAAACTACGATTGCCTATATCAGTCGTAAAGTCACCTCCCAAGATAATCCGTCCATCCGGCAGTTCATGAACTGCATTGGTACGTGCGTATGTTACACTAGGATCGATACTAAAAGCTTGCTCCATTGAACCATCATTGTTCAGCACAATGGTGGGTTCCACCGTCTGCCCATTGAATGAAGAAAAGGATCCACTGACGAGTAAATCGCCATCTGCTAGTGGTGCGATGGTATAAACCCATGAGTTCGCGCCTGTCCCTACATTAAATGTAGTATCTAAGCTTCCGTTCGCATTTAATCGAGCAATCTTCGGCGTGCTTATACCGTTATAAGTATTGAAAAAACCACCAATTAAAATTTTATCATTGGCTACTACTTTCAATTCATGGATATAATCATTTGCCTCTGAAGTATTTCCCATTCCAGCATTGAAAGTGGCATCAAAACTTCCATTCGTATTTAGCCTCGCGATATGCCCACTTGCTTGCAAATTATAATAACCGAAATATCCAGCAACGATGATCTGTCCGTTACTCTGCAACTCAACTTCAAAAGCAGCTGTATTAAATCCAGCTCCGACAATAAAAGATGTATCGATTGAACCATCACTATTCAGACGCACTATTCTAGGATAGCTTTGTCCGTTAAAGGTTTGGAACTGCCCCACGACAATAATTTTTCCATCCGGCTGAATAGCAAAATCATCAATGGATGTATTTACTGTGAGACCGTCAGAAGATATGCCTGTGCCTGTATTAAAGGTATTATCTATGGAACCATCCGCATTGAGCTTAACAATGCCCAAAGCAGGTTGATCATTAAATCGAGAAAATTGTCCTCCCACTAAGAGCTTACCATCGGGAAATTGGGCAAGCGCTAAAACCAAATTATTAGCTCCCATCAAATTGTTATTGATATCCGCTGTGTTAAAAGTGGGATCTAAAGAACCAACCTGGGATAAAACAGACAGTTTGAATGGTACTAATAATAGAACCAACAGAAGATGCTTTAATTTCATTTTATAGAGTTTAATCATCACACTACTTCAATCTACATGCAATTCAATCCTTGTGATCAATAGAGCTCAGAACACTCATGTGTTCTATACTTCTTTTGCCCCCTTTTCATTACGGATATCTATCAAAAATAAAAATCCACGCGAACGCCGACAAAAACCCATACCCCTGATAATTAATCTCATACCCCCCCAAAAAAACTATACTCCCAAACTGCCCCACCCGTAAAAAGTATACAGATACCCTGAATTTGTTTTAGTCTTCTTATCAATGATGGGTGAATCTTTGCCTCATCAAATGAACACCAATGAAAAAGAAAGTAATTCTAATCACCGGAGCTAGTTCTGGAATGGGCAAAGAATCGGCAAAGGCTTTAATCGAACAAGGACATACTGTATACACCGTCGCGCGAAGAATTGACCAGATGGAAGATCTGAAGAAGCTCGGCGGTTTTCCTATGCAAATGGATGTAACGAACGATGAACAAGTACAGTCTGTTATTGATCACATCATCCGTAAAGAAGGAAATATCGATGTCCTTTGGAACAATGCCGGATATGGTCTTTATGGCTCGGTAGAAGATATTCCTGTAGATGAAGCTCGTCGTCAATTCGAAGTCAATCTATTTGGATTAGCTGCCATTACCCAAAAAATCGTTCCTTATATGCGCAAAGCAAAAAAAGGATTAATCATCAATACGTCTTCTATGGGCGGAAAAATGTATACGCCCATGGGAGCTTGGTATCATGCAAGCAAACATGCTGTAGAAGGTTTTAGTGATTGTTTGCGATTAGAGCTAAAAGAGTTCAATATCGACGTAGTAGTGCTCGAACCTGGAATCATTGTCACTGAATTTGGTGATGTGATGTTACAAAATATTCAACGTTTTTCTGGAAAAGGGGCTTATGCAGGGTTAACACAAAAGTTAGTAGCAGCCACTCAACAGATGTACAACAAAGGCCAAGGATCAAAAGCCTCGGTTATATCAAAAACAATTAGTAAAATTGTATCAAGCGAACATCCGAAAACAAGATATCGTGTAGGTTTATGGGCAAAGCCAATGGTATGGCTTCGCATTTACTTGGGTGATCGCATGTTCGATAAAATAGTAATGAGCCAAGTGTAAGATGAAGCCTATCATTCAACTCCATAGTATTGCAGAAATAAATCACTTTATAAAAGCCAAAACCAATCATCCATTGGTGGCTGTGGTGGACTTTAGTAAGCTCGATGAATACATAGAAGAAGGTACTCGTATGAGTGCCGACTTCTATACCATCATGTTTAAAAACTATTGTGCGAACAAAATTCGCTACGGCCGTCAATCCTACGATTTTCAAGATGGAAGCCTCATTTGCATTGGCCCCAAGCAAGTGCTTACCATGGATACCGAAATTGAAAAAAGAGAGGATATGATGGGCTGGGGACTATTTTTTCACCCCGACTTGCTTCTCGGAACATCGTTGGGAAAAAAAATGAACGATTATACTTTTTTTTCTTACGATACCTCTGAAGCACTGCATTTATCCGATAAAGAAAAAGAAACGCTTTTTGACTGCGTACAAAAAATACAACAGGAGATCAATGATAATCTAGATATTCATAGTCAAACGCTTATTGTCTCGAACATTGAATTGCTGCTGAACTATTGCCTCCGTTACTATGGACGTCAATTCATCACTCGTAAAAACAGCCATTCGTCTACGATTGGAAGCATAGAACAGTGGTTGAAAAATCATTTTAATTCAGATCAATTAAAAGAAAATGGACTACCAACAGTCAAGTCCATGGCTGAGCATGTGCATCTTTCTCCTAACTATCTAAGCGATTTACTCAAGAAAGAAACGGGTATGAATGCCCAAGATCACATTCATTATTATCTCATTGAAGCGGCCAAGAATATATTGCTCAACTCAGACCAATCCATCAGCGAAGTTGCTTTTTCATTGGGGTTTGAAT
>Ga0315908_10000881_pt1 | contig 23035 bp, 19 predicted proteins | sample LakEriMetagenome_12_FD_203520 | JGI IMG/M metagenome (GOLD analysis project Ga0315908, IMG submission 203520) | Freshwater fungal communities from buoy surface, Lake Erie, Ohio, United States - Buoy 4 MA124 | ecosystem: Environmental > Aquatic > Freshwater > Lake > Lake biofilm | place: USA...
AGCGAATCAATGGTATATTAAATTCAACATGCTCAGTCTCCAAATCTTCCTTTGCGACTTGCATGAAAGAGCCATCTTCTAAAATGCGTATCCAAGCAATCGATTTCCCGAAAACTTCTTTTTCTCCTAAGATTTCTATGGCTTTTCCTTTGTATAGCATTTAATCTTTCGTACGGTTTAATTATTATTACACACTTCAATCATTTCCTTGTAATGTGTTTCGTCCAGTTCTTTTATCATTTCCAATATATCAGCTGCGATATTAACACCTTCATCCAATTGATTATCGGAAGAATCATTGTCAAAATCCTGAGCATGTGAATACTTGTTGATGAATTTGAATATGTACTCTTCTTTTTCCGCTAATTTGGTTTTCTTTATAGCCTTACTGAATAATTCTCTAAAGTCATTAACCTTCTTCGGATACTTAAACTTTAAAAAAGTTTCGGCTGTTTTCCTTGCTGCGTTTGCTGATAAATAAGCTTTTTCTAAATCTATTGTGGTGTCTTTCGAGTACTGAATTACTTTATCGAATTGGTAATGATATTCCGAAGAGTAATTTAATAATGTAGTATCCGCATCCACTATTTCCGAAACTCTTTTACTACTTTTATTAAGCTTCGTTTCAAGCTTGTATATATTGCAAATCGAAAGTGGTTTACAGGGATCTTTTTGGTGCTTTTCTTTTTGCTTTTTGTTTTTTGATTCATACCAATCCCTAACTAGTCGGAAGTAGTTGAAATTGTGTGTTAAGACAAAAAGTTGTTTTGCTTCATTGCAATTCAGTTTTAGATAGGAATAACTACTAAAAAGGTTATTTGAATCGAAACTTGAAACAGGATCATCTACTACTACAATTGTTTCATTTATTTTATTATCCTGTTCTCTAAGTTTATTAATAAAATACACAAAGGCAATAGCTGTTTTTTCTCCTTCACTTAATAGCTTTCCTTTGGTTTGAGGATCTTTATTCCTCTGAATTTTATATCCTCCAGTAGCTTGTGGCTCCAAGGCAATGTCATTTCTACCTAAAAATTTCCATAGGTCATTATTGAATTTTTCAGCACCAAGTGCTTCGGTAGATATTATTTTATTGAGCTCTTCAATGTCTTTTTCTAAAGCTTCCTTGTCCTGCTTTTTCTGAGCAAGTGTAATCGTTTTGTCTTCCTCATCTTTTTTCAACTTATAATAATTATAGCGTTTAACCTCTGCTTTAATGTACTCAGTCTCTAGTTGGGTTTTGGCTGATTTAATAGTTGAATCAAGGTTTTTGAATTTCAGGTTATGGACATCAATTAATTCATTCAACTCATTGTACAAACCAACAATATCTCCAAAATCAACCGATGGGTTTTCTTCATTTTGAGAAGTAAAAGGATCTTTTTTCTTCTCTTCCAATAGTAATTTCCATTTCTTAAACACTTCTTTTATTTGCGCTGTTTTCTCATTTAAATCCTTGGAAAGTTTTGAATAATCCTTTTGATATTCCTTATAAAAACTTTCCTTGTTGGGAAGGAAAGGAAACTCATAAGATTCTATCCATTCGATTGCCTTATCAATTCTCTCAATTAATTTTTTAAATGAATCGCTAAAGTGATTATTGAGCTCATCTATTCGTTCTTTAGTTACTTTATTACCGCAAAATGAACATGAATCATTTGCTTGATGTAAATCCAATCCATTTTTTGCCCATTCACTTTTTTCAGGTGAATCTTTTAAGTCATCTAAAACAATAGAAGTAACAGTTGAGATGAGTATGTTTTTCAATCGTTCATTTACCTCTTCAAATAGATTGATAGATGTTAGATCAATTGCTATTAGCTCATTTTTCTCTTGTGGTTTTACGCTATCTGAAAGTTTTTCAACTTCATTAATTGCAAGCTGTTTTTTCTGAATTTGAGACTTCCCATCTGTTAGAGCAGTTTCCAATTTGGTTTTGTTGTAATTAGCTAAGTGGGTATCCTTAACATCAATGAGCTGAAATTTATCCTTAATACTTTTAGCTGCTTCTGTTAAGAAATTACTGTTTTCCTTTATGAGTCCTTTTTTACCTTTCTTTTTATCGTCACCATGCAGTTCCGTTTCAAGCTTTTTTATGGTATCAACAACAACTTTTAGGTCATCTTTTTTTTGATCACGTTTTTTGATTTCCTCTTTCTTCGTGTCAGAAACAACCAAAATACCTTTGATAATGTCGTTCCAGTTGATATTATTTTCAACGAAAGCCGTATCAAACACTCGAATTTTGATATTACTTTCTGTTATTACTTCAGAAAGAATAGTCCCATCAGCAAGTTCAAACGTCCATTTACTTTTCGGAAAACGTTTTTCTCCATCGGGATACTCCAATAAAGAGAAAAGGTGCGACAAGGTGGATTTACCGCTTCCATTTAAACCATACACTAAGTTGTAGCGATTAAAATCACTATACCTTGAACTGGAAGAAATAGTTTCAAATATCCCAAAATTATTTAAATTTTTTAAGTTCTTTATTATACCCACTGCGTCTTATAATTGATTTACACTCTTGAACTCGCTATGTCATAAAACTGCAATAAAACTTCATCTTCCATTAACAAGTTGTTTGGAATACAGTCTCCAATTTGAACGATAGTTTTAAAGTCTTTATCCTGATACGATTGTTTGAATCCGGCACGTAAAGCTTCTACACGAACCTCTTTTATTTTGCCTTTAGGTTTTGCAGCTTCGGTTTTGTAAACATCAAATTGCTTTAACAATCGTTTGGTTCGCAGTTTTTCTAAATCAGCCTCGTTTTCAGGATCTGGAACATACCATTTACCGTGGTCATCTTTTAAGAAGTTTTCTTCGAGTATATCTGCCAATTCAGGAATGATATCACCAGTCCTTACTCCTGCAAGAGCTTGCATCCACAAAGGCTGAATGTCTTGGTAGGCTAATGATTTTTCAGTTAATATATTCTTTATCCAGAACACACCATCTTGCTCTGATGATACCAAAATAGACAACTGAATAAACTCCGGATTCTCCGCTTTCTTTTTATCGTATTCTTGAACTTGTTCGTTGGTGAAAAACATACCGTCTCTCTCGATAAAACGCTCTCGCAATCCTTTTTGAAAGGCTCCTGCATCAATTGGTACAGGCAAGCTCTTTTGTACATAGAAAGAGATTAAACGATCAAATAGTATTTTAGGGCTTCTTTCAACAATCGCGTAGGTCGAATTATTGTTGGTAATATGAATTGGAAGATGATAAAGATGTTCTTCTACGAAGTCCCAAACAGCCACATCTATATTTTGGTTTTCTCTAAACTTTTCATCAAATTCTGAAGATGGCTTGTAGCAGGAGATTACTAGATCTTGATTGACAGCTGTGGGTCCTATAAGGGCTTGCAATCCACCTTTCCCCTTGTTTAATGCCGAAACAGAAGAGATAACAAATCCTGCTCTGTTTATTGAATACTGAATTGTATTCCAAACAGATGCACTTGTGTTACTAAAAACCACTGTCATCCAGCTATTTGGTTTCAATACACGATTATATTCACTAAAACTTTTAAGCATTAAATCTTGATATTCAAATAATGACTTGTTCTGAGACTTAGACTCTATAGCTTCAAACTGATTATTAGTTCTAACTTTTAACCAGAACTCAGGAAACACGTTTAGTTCTGAATACATTATGTTCGCCCCAAATGGAGGGTCAGTAAAAATATAATCTACTGAATTACTATCAAGAGTTAGCCTAGTTGCAGAATTTACAGAAACAACCTGATTGGACTTACTATCAATTCCTTTGATAATTTTTTTCAGTTGAAATTCCAACTGGTCTATTGGATTATTTACAACATACATACTGGGTAAGTAAAGTGTACCTGCCATAGGACCGACTAATGCTCGAGATCCATGTTGAGGCATATACCTATTAAGCTTGGTTAGTTTTGGTAATATTGCCGTCAGTAAAAACATCAATTGGTTTTTGTTTTCATAATTCTTTACATCCTCAATATATTGTGTTATAAACACAAGAATTGAAGTGTCGTAAAAATCATGGATATACTCAAATCCTTTGTGCACACCAGCACGCCATGTATCCCCCCAATTATCACCTTTACCAAGAATTAAATCGATTTTCATATTGTCTTTAATCATAGTTGAGGCTGTGTCCAATCGTTTCGAGTCAGAATCATTAAAGCCTCTTAATACTCTTCCATTGTTAATGTTTTGATTAACTAATATGGGTCTGAATTTTCTAACATTCCTACTAGCTTTGGTAAGAGGATCAAAAACATGTTCATAGCATTTGGTCAGCTTTCTTTTATTCAATGTGCTCGAACAATGTAAACAAGTCAGTTCATCCTTTAACGAACTATCCTCATTATATGCTATTTCGTAATATGATTGGTCATTCCCACAGTTTTCACAAACAACGAAATCGGAATAAGCAACATAATTTATTGTATGTCCATCACTTAAAAATAAATTGCCTATTTTGTTTTTCAACTTTGCTATTACTTCTTGGGCATTATTTAAAAACAATTCAGAATCAAAATTTGAATTGAAAACAGAAGAAATAAAAGAAGCAATCGGAGATAAATCAGAAATTATAGCATTCCTTTTACCCCATTTCACATCATTACCGAGTTTTTTAAACTCATTTTCAATTGCATGTTTGGTTTGAGCTCCTTCATTTTCAGTCATTAAAGCAGCATACCCTGCCATTCCTGTACCCCCAAATGCATCAATTATTATATCACCCGGGTTAGTATAATGAAGTAAATACCTCAGAATTGCTGTATGCGGAACCTTAGTATGATACGAATGAACATTATATGAAGATATATTTTTGTTAACTTCTACATCTATGGCGTAGGGAACATTGACACTTTTTCCTACAGTCTCCTTTTTTACTTCCCATTCTGCTATAAAGTCATTCAACCATGGGTTTGGGCAAGCCGTGTAATATGGTGGATCGGATAGGTTCAAAATGTCCTCATCCTCTCCAATAGGAAAACCTTCCATTTTTTTCAATTCAGGAAGATTTTTTCTTAGTTCTTCACGGAAATAGCTTCTGCGTTCTTCTTCTGAATTGAAGGTAAGTCCTAGAACTGTAATTTTATTATTTACATTTATTTCTTCCATAATATGTTAATTCAGTATGATTCTGATTTTATCTCTTTCTTTTCCTTTGGAAATTTGATCTATATAGTTTTTGAATGCTTCAATAGCCTCATCAGGCGTGAGCGGTTTGTTAAACGATAATTTTAATCCGTCAATACTTAATTCAATTTTTTCAAGTCCTTTATACAAACTTATAATGGCATTTCTAATCGCTAAAGCATTATCGTTTTGAAGAGGAGTTATATCATTTTCAAAATCATTTAATAATTTCGTTTGATTAGGATCTAATAAACTGATATTTTTCTTTACCATAGGATCCTCCAATGTGTCTTTCAATATTTGTTCCCAAGAATTTAATAATTCAATCAATTCTTCTTTCAACGAATGAATGGAATCGATTTTAGAACCATCAAAATCAATTGGGTTAAAGTCTTGATAAGGTGCAGTAAGAATGAGGTTTTTATTTACTTTTTCATCAGCAGGCTGTAGTTTTGAAAGCTTCATCAACCACTGTGAGTATTGACCAGAGGAAAGAAAATCGGCTTCTTTTAAAATATCGCAAATTGTCTTTTCTTCACTATCCAACAATGCTTGTTTTTTAGTATTATCGACTTCACTAATACGATGTTTTAGATATAAAGACAAATACCAATCTGCATAACGATTTTTTAACAGATTTAAACGTGCCTTATATTCCACTATCAACTTACTGTTATTAGTAGAAAGAACGGTTGCCAATTGATTGATTTCTTTTGATATTTCTTCTTTAAACACTTCATCGGTAATGTATTGTTTACATTGCTGAAGATAAGAAATATCATCATTGAAATATTTTATTTCTGAGAGCTGGTTTTCTACTTTTTCAATTAATGGAATAGCTTCAAATATTCGATTAATATCTTCTACAGAAAACTGGAAATTTTTAATTCGTGCTTCTGAAGTATAATTAGCCAATTTATCACAAAAACCTGAAAATGCTGTGAAAGATCTTCTGTATTCAGAAACCTCATTTTCAGAAATAAGTTCAATTCCTTTAAATATGAGTCCTCCTTGAATTTCATTTAAAACTGTTACTGATCTTTTTGCCCATTCAGTTGCCTTTAATGTAAGTTCGATATAAGTCGAATCACTTTTTAAGTGTTTAGACAAATCTTTCCCCAATAATCCTATAAATAAAGCCTGCAATGACGCTTCATTTAATCCCTTTGGCTGTTTTATATGTGTAAATGAATAAAAATCTTCTTTTGAAATATCTTTAAGGTCACCTAAATTATTAGAATTTATAGTTTTTCCAGATGACAAAGTAATTTCTAATTCACCGAGAGCAGACAATGTTGCTATTACAATAAATTCAAGTTCAGCTTCAATCTTGAAATCTTTAGTTAACCATAAATTTTTACTTTGATCTACATATTCGATTATTTCTTGACGATTAAGTACTTGTCCTTCACCTTTTTCTTTTAATTGTTTAAGTAAACTTTTTGCATATGGAGATTTACTATAATCTAACTTGCCTGGCATCCAAAGTCCAAGTCCAGAAAGAATACCTTCACCATCTCTATTTGATTGTTCAGGATTCGATATTTTGGATAACGCTTGTTTTATTAATCTATCAAAATTATCTTTAGCAATTGGTGTATTTAATTGATTGAAATTGGGGTAGTTAGGTCTTTCTTGTTCAAACCAGTCTGCAAATGTTAAAGATGCAACATCCGAAAAAATTTGTTCTTTAGTAGATCCTGTTCCTGGTAGTGGATATCCATTTAACGGAAGTTCTTTTCCTTGATAATCAACTTTTGTAATTTGAACGTATTCATTATCAAAAAGTGCTCTAGCTTTCTTGTTTAACTCATCAATTTTCTGTCTATAAATTGCTTTTTGAGATGAATCAGCTCTGACTTCAAGCGCCATTGCAGCACCGTAAAGAGTTACAGCTTCTTTAAATTCATTAGATAAGCCATCCATTATGAAATAAACTTCATCTTCTTCATGATTTCTTTTCTTTTTGGATTCATCAAAAATAGGCATGAAATACATATAAAAATGCTGTCTTGGATGAGTCGTTGATTTTTCATTTGGATTTCCAAAGAATATGTATCCATCACGATATGTTTTATATGATTTCCATTCAACCGTATGTTCCCAAATTCTAAATCCTGTTCTATATGTGTTATGATCAAGTGGAAGATTAATTTCTAAAAACTTAAAAAAGTATTCGTCTTTTTGACCATCAGCCATTGTTAAAGCATAATCTTTAATTTTTTGATCAAAATTAATTCCTCCTTCAATACGTAAATGGTATTCTCCATTTTCTGCGTCTTTGTCAAAATATTGTCCAGAAGTAGCAGTAATTATTTGTTTTGCTGTTGAATCCATGATATCAATTAGGAAATCTCTATCATGTGCCATTTTATCAGTAAGACATAAGTCATCGACTAAATGTTCTGAATTTGTACCATTTTGTTTTGTTAAATCATGTTGTAACAGTTTGATAGCACACGCGTTACTAATTCGTTTTGCAATATTTTTTTTACTCTCTCTTGCACCAGTAAAATAAGTATCTATTTTATCACTAATTGTTTCAGTAATTTCTTTTACTTTCCTTACATCCGGAATAGCCATTAAATCTTGACTCTTTTGTATATCTTCCCAATATTTATCATATGTAAGTAAACCTGGATTATCTGTTGGTACTTCTTTTTCTAATAATTCTGTAAATTGATTTGAAAGTGTTTTAAGAATTTCTCGTTGACTCTTTCCGATTCTAATTCGTTCAAAATTTTCAAAATAAGTAGGGTGTACTGGAAATAACTCTACATAATCTTGTGTTCTACCATGCATATCCGTAAAAAATGATAAGAATGGATCTAAATGTTCTCTAATTTTTTGTTTTTGATGTTCATTTTTACTTAACAAACGATTTTTCACGATAAAAGCAACATCTTCTTTGGTAATCATAATGTCTTTATATCGATCATTTACTTTCTGAAGCATTTCAGCAGCAAATTGAAATTCTGATGAATGATAAATCATTTCCTGAACTCCAAAAATAAATTTAAACTTTGAAGAATCACATGCTTGTCCAAGGGCTTGTAAGACTTGTAAATCTTGATTTAATTTATCAGGTGTACTTCTACCTTTAAGATAAGCAAGCATTTCATCAATTACAATCATGAATCCTTTTTCAGGGAATTTACCTTCAAACTCAGCCATCATAAGCTTTAATTTATCGGCATATGTAATAGCACCATGTCCATCGAAAGAAAAGTTTATTCCTATCTCAGAGAAAAAGCGCTCTATTTTAAAAGTTACAAAATCCCATAAACTTTCTGTACCACCTAATTCAAATCTTAATACCTTAAACTTTCCTGAAATCGATTTCAAAGAATTTTTTGGTTTTTCTTCTTGAACTAAATCAATCAGTTCTCCATTTTCAGCTATTAATGAGACCAAAGACATTAAGTGTGATTTACCCGTTCCATAGTTACCCACTACTTGTATGCCGAATGCTTCTCCAATTATTGAAAAGTCTAGATTACGAACCATTAAAGGAATCAAATGATCTTTAAATGTATCAGAAAAAACAAAGGTTTTAATAAGATTTTTTTGATAATCACTTTTATGGGTTTCACTAAATTTTACAACCTCATTAATAGGTTCAAATTGAATTAATTCATTGTATTTCATATTGCTATATAGCTTAAATTCTTAATATTTATTTTTTCACCTTTTATTTTACTCAAAAAGTATAGGTTTTCTTCATCTATTTCACCTTCCCATTTAATAAACAACAAATTTGATCTTGAATACTTATCTAATATTGAACAAAAATTTAATTTCAATTCTTTTTCAAACAAGATACCTAAATTTTTAATTGCTAAATATTTACCGTATTTCGAATGAACTTTTATACTATAGTCAAGTTTTTCCTCTAAAAATAAATGAGTTTTTACAGCTATTTTTTCATCAGATGTGAAGTCATGTAAACATTTGGATAGTACTAATCCAACATCAACAAAATCTAACTCTAAAAAATTATTTTTCAAAACAATAATTTTATTTCTTGTTTGATTATTAATGTAGTTAAATATGTAGTCTTCCACAATTCAAATAACTTTAAATAGTAATTATTAAAATCAAATTTAAGTAATATAATTTCTTTATATTTTTATTTTAGTTAAATTGATAATAAAAAATATGAAACATATCTAAAAATGAACAATTATATATTTATTATATTTAGTTAAAGTAAAACAGGCTATTTCAAAAAACTGAAATAGCCTGTTTTACTTATTTTTTTATAAATTATTTTTATTCACTTTTCTAACTTCCAAAAGAAATCAATACCAGTTAATGCCTCAACCTTATCAATAGAGGTAGCATATTGCATTATGTCTCCTTTCAAACTTGCATTTGGCAAAACAAACCCAATACCAAACCATTCTCCATTGCGTTTTTGTAGTAACACTTTGTAATACGCTTTTGGTACAGCAACACGATGAGGTCCGATAGTTGGCATTACTGAATCAAAGATTGGTCCAGTAACAACATACAAACTATCATACTCAACCGCCCAATTACGTACCTGCATTTCCAATTTTTTCCAAGCCCCACGATTAAAACGAGGCAATTGCGGAGACATATTCGAATAAAAGAATGATTGTACCATTGTTTCCATCGAATACCCCATATCTGCCGCTGGTGCTAAATGCCCTCTGTCATATCCTGATTTTAAATAGTCAACCTTAAAATCAGTACCAGGTATTAATGGGTCAGGTGCAAAAAACTCACCACGTTGAAAACGTTTCACGGTTTTATCTTTCGTTAGAAGGTATGCCACCCAATTTGCTTGTTTATATTTGGAATTATAGGAAAGTGTGTATCCTCTATGTATAATAATGGTATCATCAGCTTCATATCTTGGAATTTCTAATTGAGCAAATAAACCATTGTTAATAACCAATAAAATCAAAAATGTAATCGTTCTCATAAGTGTTTTTAAATTAAAAATAAACCAACATATTAAATCAAAAACACAATTAATAGCAATTGATATAATTTCATTTAAAATAGTTTAGAAAAGGTAATATGGTCTTCCTCCTTTTCGTCCTTTTACAAAAAAAGCATATAAACAAGGGTATAGCAAGTCTGTCGTACACTCCAGCCCCTTGTTTATACCGCTCACATAGTCAGTTCGTCAGCATTCCTCACTTTCCTGTTCACTTGCTTTTTTTGTTACGTCCTCATACGTCGTCAGTCACGGCTTCTTCATCCCCCCAAACCCCAAATAGGTAAGTGTTTAGCATAGCCATTACACACGCTTATTCCCTTTATGCTATACACTTGTTTTTTTATTGGGGGTCTGCCGCCGTTTGTGTTTGGCTCGCCTGCTAAATCGCTCAGGCTTCAGGTTTGTCACATTTTTTGCATTCCTCGTTCACAGCCGCTTTGCTTCATTTCGGCTACCGAGGACGTCTGCCTACATTCATCAAAGCCGCTTAACCTCTCCCCACACAAGAGCTTTATTCCGTCACATTGAGCCTGTCGAAATGCACTTGTCTTTTTCCACCCCTAAGAGCAAAAAAATGCGCCAAACCTTCGTGCTTTCAGCAGAGGTCGTTCCCGTGCTTCCTCATTCTTCCTCATCACTCTACACTTCCCCCTTCGCTCAACTCGCAGACGGCTCGCGCCCACAGGCAATATTTCGCTTCGATATTTTAGATTTTCAGTGCATTAAACATTCATCATCAAACATTAATAATTCTGACAATTGCCTTCCCTCGCACAGCTGTAGGCACCATTACCTTTTTTTTAAAAATAAATCATCATTCTATCCTATCAAATCCCCAAATGTTCGCAACCCTCACATTTGTTTTTTTCGAGCATTGTAAACAATGCCTATACAGATATGCTAGCATCGTATTTCTGAACTCTAGAACTTTTTTTGCGTGTCACACTGAGTTTATCGAAGTGTGCGGCAATGGGAAAAAGTAAGATCATTCGCTTCGATTTCAAATTATAAAAAATCAAAAATAGGTCGCAAATTTAGGCGGCAATCCCACAATCCACCCCACATCGTCAGTAAAGGTCAAGCCCTCCGGGTTTTGATAATAAAGTGCTATTCATCCACTTTTTGAATAATTACAATCAGTCTTTTAATTTTCCTCTTTCTGTCTTTAATCTCGTCAACACTTTTTTATCAAAAACCTTGACAGCCTTCCATTTGCCACCTTTTGAAATGGCTTTCTTTTTTTCTTTTTTTTTCTTTTGGAAAAATTTATTGGGGCGAAGCCCTAAAAGGGCGAGCATAATTTTTAAACCGTGAATTATGTACAAACGCACCAATCCAGCAGTTATCAGAGCCATTTACAGAGAAATGAGCAAAGATGAACTCAAAGCAGAGTTGAAAGTAATCTTAGAAAAGGCAAAAGAAGAAACGAGCAGCAATAAAAAGCAGATGTTTAAAAGCCTGTATCAGTATGCACAATGGTTAATTTTAAGTAGATAGTTATGATACAATTTAGATTAACTACCTATCGAGAAGATAAAGCATATCAAGGATCATACTTTTTCATTTTAAACAAGGGGAATAACAGTGGAAAGCCACTGTTAACCCCTTGTCCGAATTGTTTTGTTTGTATCTGTGAAAACGACCAGGACAAAGAAGAATTGTACTGGTTATTATTTGGAATGTGGCAAGGAAAAGCCATTCACCCACATTTGATTGGTTCCGTTATTCCGTTTATTCGTCTGCGTGAATTGTTTGACCTCATCAAAATAGGATTAGAAAAACTAACAATCAATCCGGAAAAGGTCCGAAAGAATATTTCCAAAATTGTTCAAATGGAAAAACACCAAATGAACATTCAAAAGCAACTTGAATTAATTAAACAAATGAAAAGAGCGTTAATATTCGATGTGCTGCAGTAGTGCCTCTTTTGATAAGTAAAACACCTGTTTTTATAGGTAGGTGTATTTAGTTTAGTGAATTTTGTTATATTTAATGAGTAGCCTAATTGATAGCGGTTGTCTGTTATTTGTAAATTGCAAATAGTCATATATATGATATTATAAATAGGTTAGCTACAAATTTAGACACACAAACTGAAGATATATTTTGAATAAATCTTTACTTTTTTAAAACTATAAACCATATTTTATCTATAAACATAAAATATGACAGAAAAATTAGATAAAACAGAAAAGAAAATGGGATACAAAACACGAGTAGTTGCATTTATTGACATTTTAGGCTTTAAAGAGTCTATTAAAAAAAGTAATAAAAACGAGAAAGAGTATGAAAGAGTATTAAAAACGCTTACAGAATTACAAGACTTCTTCATAAAACCAAAAGACAAATATGAAATTGAAGCTGACGAATCATTAAAGTTGGACTCTCAAATTATGCAAGTTTCTGACAGCTTGGTTATATCAAGACTTGTAGAAGGTCGAGGTGGAATTTATAATATGTTGAACGAATGTGCGTTTGCTTCTCATATTTTGATTAATAACGGTTATTTATGCCGTGGAGCAATTAAAGTAGGAAACTTGTATCATACTGACAAAATGATTTTTGGCGAAGCATTTATTAAAGCTTACTTAGCAGAATCGGAAGAACGATATCCTATAATTAAATTTGATATGGAACTTTTTGAAATTGCCCGAACATATCCTGGGACTGCAAACGAAGGCTATTCCGATTGGGAAGTAGACTTCATTAAAAAAGACTGTAAAGAAATAATGACGGGAATTTATTACTTGGATTATTTCACGAACTATGACAATCTAGTTGGGGGCGGTGAAGGGACAGCATCAATGCACTATTCAGACTTACGAGAAATTATTGTAGAAGGATTAAAAGAAAAAACACCCAGTGTATATGAAAAATATAGATGGGCTGCCGACCAATTTAATAAGACTGCAAAAAATTACGAACTCGAAATTATTGAATAAAAATTGATTAAAATCAGTATCTAAAACTGGATTTGTGTCAGGCGGGATGACTTGTAAACTGGAGCTTTGTGCTTCTGTTCACGTTCAGTATTGGTCGACAGTTTGTACTCCGAAACCCTTTGGTAGCCAGTTTAAAATAATATAAACTTAAATGTATAATATGACACAGGACAAAACCATAAATTCATTAAGTGAATATGTAGATTTTATACATAATCAAGAACATAGACACATTTCTCAATGGTTCTTTCGTGGTCATAGTGATACAGGTTTTCAGCTTGTACCAAGTTTGTTCAGAATTGATAGAAAAGAATCCTGGGCAAATTGGGACCAAATTGAAAAATACATTATGCGGCAATTCATTGCGGAATCTAGACCATACATAAAATCAGTTCCAACAGACTATATAGAATGGTTGACAATTGCCCAACATTATGGCTTACCAACCCGTCTTTTAGATTGGACAACAAATCCATTAATTGCTTTATACTTTGCAGTTGAAAATTATAAAAATGACAAAGACGCTAATGTGTGGCTTTATGGTCTTTCATCTACTAATAATTGTTGGGGAGAAAGTACTTGGTTAGCAAAGAAAATAAATTTATCAGGAAACCTTTGTGAAAACATTATTTTTCCATCTCATATAGATACAAGAATTACAAATCAATCAGGCTGTTTTACGATACATGAAATCCCCAAAAGTGGTCAACCTTTTGTTCCTTTAAACGAAAATCCGAGAATATTTGACACTTTTATAAAAGTGGTAATTAATAAAGATAAAAGGAAAGACATATTGAATGAATTATATTACGTAGGCATTCATCGTGGATTTATATATCCAGGACTTGAAGGTTTGACATCAAGATTAAAATTTGAAATTGAAACGACACATAAACGAGCAACATTATTATCAGAAAAAGAATAAAACAGCTATCAAAAGGAGAATAGATCAATGTCAGTTTCAGTGGATAAATATTTTCTGATAGAACAGGAAGAGTAAGTTCCATTTCAGTAGAAACACCAATCAACTCAATAATAGGAATAGTAATTCGTTTTGACATAGTTCATTTATCTTGATAGTGAATAACTCATTTTGCCAAATGTATGCAATCAAGATTGTATTTTAAAATTTATTTTGATTAATAATTAATCTAAATAAATATAAATCAAATAATTAATATACAGAATTAGTTTGAAACGATTAAATAATAATTAAATTGAAATCAAATTCAAATTAATTATATTTGGTACGTTTTGTGGGTATATATACGTGTTTTTGCAGGTGATTATTTTAGTTTAATGTATTTTGTTTATTTTTATCAAACGACAAATTTTATGGCACTAATCCAACATAATTAGATGTATATGTAGGATTTTTTGAGGATGATAAATAAGTTATATGCCATTTTAGGACGACAGAAACTTCAACAATTATAATATGAAAGTAACGACAAACAAGCCATATGATTTTACTTCCAGTTTTGACAGACTGCAAGATATTTTGGATTCCACAGAGACTTTTGAACAAGTTGACACTGTTCCTAATAGCGATACCCTATCATACTCAAATGGATACTACTTCAAATGCTATGCAATTTTTATTGACATTCGTGATTCTTCAACATTGCCAGGTAAATATCAAAAAAGAACTTTAGCAAAGATTTATAGAGCATACATTTCAGAAGTAGTTGCTTTATTTCAAAGTTCCTCAAACTGCAAAGAGATAAATATAGTTGGCGACAGCGTTTGGGCTATATATAATGCTAAAGTAAAGGATGATGTTTCTGAAGTATTTCACGCTGCATATGCTGCTTGTTCAATTATAAATACATTAAATTATAAGCTTTGTAAAAAGAGTATTGACCCAATTAGAGTAGGAATTGGTATAGACAAAGGCGATGCCCTAATGATTCTAGCAGGATTTAAGGGAAGTGGAATAAATGATGTAATTTATATGGGTGGTGTAGTCAATAATGCCAGTAAATTATGTTCAAAAGGCAGTAAAAATGCAAATGGAACAATGGTTATTTCTGATGATGTGTATAATGACCTTCAAGGAAAAGGAAATGGCACTCACGAGTATCAATCATACTTCACCCGTAATTACTTAGAAAACAATTATCACGCTTCAATGATAAGAACTGATATGAATAATTGGTTAATTGAACAACAAACTAAATCTCCTTGTAACCGATGACAACAGACGACAAATACAAAAACTTAGACAGAGTTAATTTTTGGGTAACAAACTGCGATAGTAAGGTTTCATACTTACTTACACTGCAAGGAATTATATTGACAATCATATTCACAAGCAGTTATGCAGGACGATTGATAACAACTTTATCATACAACCTGACTTTTAATAATTTCGGTTGGCTTTCACTTTTTAGATTTATTGAAGGCGTGAGTTTATACACATTCATAGTTTTGATTTTACTTTCATTGTATAATGCCTACTCAACATTGAGAGCAAGACTTGACCCGAAAATATTTCAAGAATTAGGACTAGTAACAAATTCTGTTTTGTTCTTTGAGACAATTTCAAATAGAAATTTTGCCGATTTTCAAAGTGACCAGCAAGCAACAACAAACGTAAATGCAAACACGCTAGACAATGACATTGACTCACAAGTTTTCATTAATTCAAAAATTTGCCAACTAAAGTTCAAACACTATAACTTGACACTCAAGTTTTGCAAATTGGCAGTAATTGCAGGACTAATTTATTTAATAATGACGATAAAAAACGGCATATAACAGCACCTAAAAAAAAATGCGGAGTTTGTGCAAGTTGCAAGCGCATTTTTCAGCGGCAGAAAGTGTTGGCGCTTGCGATGAACTTCGGAACATTTTATATCTTTAGTGCGGTAAGACAGTAAAGTGCTATTAATTCCGCACTTTCTTTAGCTGCAAACCGTTGGCCGCAAGTGTAAGGACGACTTACAAACATCAAACATTTACAATAGACAAAAAAAATCGCAAACAAATGAACTGGAAGATTTTTGGTGTAAAATACGACAAACGTGAGACCTGGGCATTTGAGCAAATGTCATATTTGCTGTTTTGTGCAGAGTTTAACAATAGAATAGGACTATTTCGTTACAAAAACCAAACAGGAATTGAGACAGAGCCAATCGAAAAAGATGGAAAATACTATGGTTTTCAATCTAAATATTATACGAACTCAATCGCTGACAACAAAAACGATATTATTGATTCAATCAAAAAAGCTAAATCCAAAAACAAACAATTAAACGAATTACTTTTCTACATCAACCAAGAACTTTCTGAAAGCACTAAAAAAAGTAAAAAGAAACCACAATATCAATTAGACATTGAGAAAGCCGCAACAACAGCTGGAATAAATATTCAATGGCGAGTTCCAAGTCATTTTGAATTACAATTGTCTTTACCAGACAACAAATACATAAATGACTTTTTTTTCAGCCTTGACCCAGACGAAGGAGATTTGCTTGATGAAATATCTAAACACAATGAGAATATTTTACAAGCAATTCAAACAGAAATATCATTCGGAGACAAACAAATCAAAATTGACCGAAATTCTGTTGTTGAAGAAATAGCAAATACTTCTCAAAAGAAAAAAAACATAATTATTTCAGGCGAAGGTGGCTGCGGTAAAACTTCAATTTTCAAGGAGTTTTATAATTCTTATTTCAAGAGAATACCAATTTGTGTTTTTAAAGCAAATGAACTTAATGTAAATCACATTAATGACGTATTTCACTTTGACAACAAATTTACCTTTGCCCAGTTTCTAAATGCTTACAAAGATGAGCCGATTAAGATATTTGTCATTGATTCTGCAGAAAAACTAGCAGAGATTTCTAATAACGATATTCTTACAACACTAATACAAAAGTTAAAAGATAATGCTTGGAATATTATCTTTACAACACGCTACGCTTATCTTAACGATTTAACTTTTCACATCAAGGAGAATTATCAGTTACCATTTGACGTTAATTACGTTTCTTTGATTAGTGCTGATGAATTAAAATCAATAGCAGATGAATTCAAATTCTCACTTCCCGACAATAAAAAATTCGTAGAACGACTTAGAAACTTGTTTTATCTAAGGGAGTATGTTCAACAATATTCAAACATTGACAAACAAGGAAACTATAATGGATTTATTGATTTGCTTTGGAAAAAGAGAATACAAAATACTGTTAAAAAAGACAACCTACATCTTGAAAGAGAAAGGTGTATTATCAGCATTGCCAAACAAAGATGTGAAACAGGACGATTTTATATCAATGCAGATAGTTTGCCACAATCGGCATTGTTTCAATTAAAGCAAGATGAAATACTTGGATATGACGACACGCACTACGGATATTTCATTACTCATGACATTTATGAAGAATGGACGTTGGACAAAATAGTTTCCTGCAGTTTTTCAAATTATTCAAACATAAAGGAATTTTTTGACGAATTAGGAAATTCATTACCTATTCGCAGAGCATTTAGACTGTGGTTATCTGACCATTTATATGAAAACAGTAAAGAAATAGAGAATTTTATTCAGTGTTCATTCATTAACGTTGAGGTAACACAATTTTGGAAAGATGAAATTTTAGTTTCTGTTTTATTGTCTGATTATTCAGAGACATTTTTTAATTTCTTCGAGAAGGAAATCATTGCAAATGATTTTAAAATACTAAAACGAATATTGTTTCTACTAAGAATTGCGTGCACTGATATTTCAGCTATTCAAAGTATTGAAATTATAAAACCAAAAGGCAAAGGTTGGGAAGAAGTAATTACACTAATTTACAAACATAAATCAGACTTTTTTGATAGCAATTTAAAACTTGTATTACCAGTTTTAACTGATTGGTGCGACTTCAACAAAACAGGGGAAACAACAAAATACGCAGGCTTGTTAGCATTGAGTGTAATTCAAAAAACTGAAACTGAAGAAAACTTCTATATGCACGAAGTTGCAGAAGAAAATATTTTGAAAGTGGTTTTCAATGCAGCCTATGAACTAAAATCCGAACTAAAAGAAATATTTGACAAAGTAGTTTCTAATATATGGACCGAACACGGACAACCATATGAAGGACTTTGCTCTAAAATTTTAGAGAAACCATACATAGCAACTGAATTAATTAAAACCCTTCCGCTATCCATTATCCAATTGTGTGATTTGTTTTGGCAAAAACAGCCGAAAAAGCAAGACAGTTTTGGATATGATAGAGATACTATGGAAAGTAGATATGGCTTAGCAGGAAAACATGAATTCAATTATTTTCCTTCAAGTGCTAATCAAACACCAATAAAATGGTTATTACAAATAGAATTCTACAAAACGCTTGATTTTATTATAGATTTTATGAATAGGTCTGTTGAATCTTATAGTAAATCTGATTATGGAAAAGAAGATGTCGAAAAAGTCACGTTACACATTAATGAAACGGAGGTAACACAGTATTTGAGTGGTGCTATATGGAGTATGTATCGTGGTAATGGAAGCCCTGTTGTTCCACACGTATTGCAGTCAATACATATGGCATTAGAAAAAACTCTTTTAGAATTTGCTCAAATATTAAAGTCAGAAATAATTCAGAATATACTTCTACGAATTCTTAATCAATCAAAATCTGCCTCTTTTACTTCTGTTGTTTGTAGCGTTGTGCTTGCAAATCCTGATAAATTCTATGATGTTGCATTGATTTTATTCAAAACAATTGAATTGTTTCATTTAGATGTATTCAGATACACAAACGAATTCCAAGCAAAATCGCTGTATTCAATAGGGTATGGAATGGATAAAATTAAAGATATTTTATATACAGATGAAAGATTGAAAACTTGCGAGGATAAACATAGAAACTCAAATTTAGAATCATTGTTTTTGAATTATCAACTTTTTGGTGTAAAAGGATATACAGAAGAACAAAACACTGAATTCATCGAAAAATTATATAAGATAATTGACCAACATAAATCAAACGCTTCAACAAATAAATCTTACGGAATTTTGTTGGCAAGAATAGACAGACGCAATCTGATACCCAAAGTATCACAACATGACGACACCCATTTACGAATAGAATTTAGTCCCAAAGAACTTTCTGATGAACTTAAAAAGGAAAGCGAAGAAGCATTAAATCAGTTCCAAGATGTTTTTAAATATTCTACTCTAAAAATGTGGGCAGATTTTTTGATTGGTGCGAGAAATCAAATCAAAACCGCAAAACAAGAGGAATATGACAATAATCCCCTTTTAGCTTTATCAGAAACAAAACAACTTGTTGAAGAACTGAAATCGGGGCGAAATGGAAAAGGTATGTTTGATTATTCCATACCTGCGTTTTCGTGTTCTAAATTATTAATTGAACACAAAGACAAACTATCACAAGTAGATAAGGTTTTTTGCAAAGAAATAGTTCTTGCAACGATATCTAATCTTTTTGCTGATGATTACGGATACCAAATTAGTGATGGAGTTGAAGCAGCAGTCCATGCGATCCCTGCATTAGTAATTGAAAACACTGAAGATACTGAAGAGTATGTTTCAATAATGGTTTTAGCACTTTTGGATGAAACACCAATCGGGCATTACAAGAGAATTTGTGACTACGTTATTGAATCAATTCACAAATCAAAATTATGGGAACAAAATTCAAAAGTCGCACAATCAATTTTGTTCGGATATGTAAAAATCAAACCTATTTACAAAAATGCTGTTGAGGAAATAAGGAAAAAACAAGATTGGGGCCGAATTTCTAAAAGTTCGATATTAGAGAAGTTAAACAATGCAAATGCTGATTTCAGTTTTAAAAATACATCATTTGATATCAATGAAATTAGTGCACTTGACATTCATGCTTTGGAAATAGTTTTTCAATTAATTCCTTCAAACACGAAAGATAAAATCCATTCAGAAATTTATTCAAGAACGATGCCATCATTGGCTTCACAGCTATTGAAAGATAGACGAAGTTATAAAGACGATTCAGGAGATGATACTAATATTTACGTATTACGCCAACATATTTTCAAAAAATTTGCTTATTTCATTTTACAAAGAGAAGAAAGCGAAATTGACGTATTCTTAAAACCATTTATAGATTCGTTTTCTTCAACAGAAGAAACAGCCGCATTTATTAGCGAATTAGTAAGTGGAGAAGATTACTTAAACAAATATGAACAATTTTGGCACATTTGGAATAGCCTATATCCTAAAATAAAAGAACTATGCAATAACCCTCGTGGATATCATTTAAAAGAAATTATTATAAATTATTTATTTGCATGGCGTTGGTGGCGTGAAGGTATTGAAGAATGGCGTAGCTTAAAAAAAGAGAATTTATCTCTATATATGAACGCTTCAAAAGAAATGGGTAACATTCCAGCTGTATTGTATTCTATTGTCAGAGTTTTAAATTCCATTGGAGCTAAATTTCAGGACGAAGGTGTTGAGTGGATTCATACAATTGTGTCAAACAACAAATCGTTACAGCTTGACGATATGGAATCAAACACTTTATACTACCTCGAGAAATTTTTAAGAAAATATGTTTTCATCAACAGACAAAAAATAAAAGAAGAAATTAAATTGAAAAACAAAATAATTCCAATACTTGACTTTATGATTGAAAGAGGTTCTATACATGGTTATTTATTGCGAGAAAGTATTTTATGACACAAGTAGAAACACCAGCTGCCAACACGGGTATTATGCCATTGGCTGTTTTGTGCTTCGATTTAACTTTTGTACTCAGATCAAGTTTTGTTTTTTCATTTAACATTTGTGTTGAAAATCGCCACCTTCGCCAAGCCCGAAACAATTAAAAAAAATCAAAAACCCCACTCAAATCACTTCGAGTGGGGTTTCTTATTATTTGAAATTTGATTACTTTTCAAATCGCTTCATTACCTTTTTCAAAACTAACGTAACCACAAAACTCACGATAGCACCAACAAAGGCAAGAATAATCGTTTTCAAATAATCGTGCGTATCAATCATAGCACAAACGGTAAACACCGTTCCGGTTAATGTTCCTGTACTGGTTGTATGGTCGTGATGAGGTTGCATAGTAGTTAGGTATTAAAACGTTTATTAATTCTCACTTTCCACAGTAGACTGTGAAACAGCAGAGGCCACAGAACCACCCACCATCAAATACTCTCCAATTGTAGAGATGATTTCTGGTAAGTGAAAAGGAGTTGCTAATAATGCACCACCCGCAGCAGCTAAACCCAATCCAATATTTCTTAATACTTTAAAGAAATTCGGAGTAGGTGATTTCATTCGTTGAACTAAATTCATTTTTTCAATTTTTAAAAGATGAGTAAATAAATGAACGTGCTCGAATGCACGTCCATTTTCAAATTCAATTAGGCAACTTCAATTATCTTCAAACAATTGTAAGCTCCATTTTTCATTGGATATTGAATACCATTAACCATTTGGAAGTACTCCAACTTTAACAAAAAGATTTTTGTTCCTGTTCCTGTTGGTACAGCAGTAGGAGTTAAGACTACGTTTGAACTTGCAGCGGCAGTTGCTAAATTCACAACGTTCGTCAATTTGAAATCAACCACATTTGTCGCAAAGTTGATATTCAAGAATCCACCTGTAATACTTACGTGTGTTGCCCCTGTTGGCCAAGTCAAATCAGATGCAGGTACAAATCCAGCAATCGTAATCACACCTGTTGCAGGCGCTAGTACATAAGGTTTGTAAAGCATACTACCTAACATCGCGCTTGGGTTAAAGTCAAATCCCTTTAACAAGGTTTTTGCAGCAGCATTCGCAATACCTACACCAACATTTCGTTGTCCTCGAATACTTGTTGTGTCAAGGTTTTTAACCTTAGACATAATTTGCGTAATACGAGCAACATTGTTCGTTCCACTAATATTTACGGTAATGTTTCGCAATGAATCGCGTAACAATTTCCCTGCTGATGCAGAGTTACCAAATTCTTTTCCGTTCTCACGCGTACGTGCAAACGCAGGGTCATTTGCAATTCTAGCAGCATCAACGCTCGTTTTCATTTTTGCAATATCCCCATCTTTCGATTTATAAAAGGTCACATTATCCAATGTTCCTTTTATTTTTAAGAGGCCAGTTTGTCTTGCCATTTCTTTATTTATTAAACATTCAACTAATCAGATTATGACTTTCATAATCCCTCAAACTTCGTTCGTGTCTAGAATTGAATTTCCGTTTGATGAATCAAATGTATAAGGCAATAAACACCTTCCAAAATGCGTACTTCCGATAAATTAACTTTGTGCTACTTTGTTCCTATTTAGCAGTTTATTGCAAGATAAAAAGAACCTATTTTTGTCTTTTTCATCACGATTTTAGTACAGTAGAGTAGCACCCAAAAGCAAATCAAGAGTTAGGTTTAAGTATGGGAAAAGTACGAGCGTTTATAAATCGTATCAAAACAATATAAAACACGTTTGACATTAATTACGAATTCCAAAATGAAAAGAGTTGTTGTTTATCCAAAAGACATAATGGTTGTGACTGGCAAAAGCGAACGTCATTCACGCACCTTATTAAAGAGAATGAAAACACATTTCAAAAAGGAAGAATATCAGTGTATTACTATCACAGAATTTTGTCAATATATGGGTTTAGATGAGGTCGTAATTTCTGATATGATTAAGTAGTAAAAAGGAATAAAAATTAATGCTATTTCACTCATAAATTTTAGATTGATTTGTTAGTATTTAGTGTTTCTATTACTTAATTTTACGGTAGAAATTAGTTCTTTTTTTTATAGCAAAATCTATCAAAATTCAAGCGAACATCAAAGCGAACAAATGTTAGATTTTCTTCAAATTATTGTAAATGAGTGTTTTTAAATCTTTATAAGTGACCCAGCGGGATCACAAAAGGGAAGCAAAAGCTTCCCTTTTTTTATTTAATCAATCCCGATCATAAATATCATACCTGAAATTTAATTTTCCAGAAGAATCAACCCAAG
>Ga0315908_10000883_pt1 | contig 22987 bp, 17 predicted proteins | sample LakEriMetagenome_12_FD_203520 | JGI IMG/M metagenome (GOLD analysis project Ga0315908, IMG submission 203520) | Freshwater fungal communities from buoy surface, Lake Erie, Ohio, United States - Buoy 4 MA124 | ecosystem: Environmental > Aquatic > Freshwater > Lake > Lake biofilm | place: USA...
TGGCTATGCCCTGGCCGCGGTGGCCGACGAACTGATGATCGTCGACATCGCGTGGCCGGGACAGTCTTGGTGGGAGAACCACGCGCTGGAGGTCGAACTGTTCGGCACCCGGCGGCGGGCCACCGAGTTTTACGCGCGGGCCGAAAAGGCCGCGGCGATCGCTTCTCAAAATGTGCTCCAGATCTACGTGGCCGCCGTCTTGATGGGATTCCGCGGCATTCTCCGTGACCGGCCTGACGCCCTCGACACCTGGCTCCGATCCAACGGGCAGCTCGTCAAGCTGAGCATCGACCGCCCGGCGGTGCCGGCGGTCGGTCCGGACGTGCCCGGGGCGCCGCCCTTGGCCGGCAGGTCGGAGCTGATGTGGGCGGTCCTGGTGTCGGCGCTGGCGGCGGCCGCACTGATCGTCACCGCGTGGGGGGCCTTTCTCCTGTGAACATCATCCTGCTCCGGCTCGCCTGAGTCCGTCGCCAACCACCAGCCTGCCTCGGCCCTCACCATCATGCAGTCGTTTTTGAACATCCTTCTTCTGCCGTTCACGGCCAGCGCGGCGGCGGTGCGCTGGTTCGCCAGGGCGTCGGTGGCGACGCGGATCGCCTGGATCGTCGCCCTCTTTCAGTTCGTCGTCGTGGTGCTCGCGGTGATCGTCGTGTTTGGGACGGGCGACCGGGCCGTGCTCCAGTCGTGGTGGAGTCCGGGGAAGGCGCTCGCCCTCTTGCTGCTGCTCGGGCTGGTGCCGGTGTTGGTCTACCAGGCGGCCCGCCTGTGGCTGGAACACCAGGGCGGCCGCTGGCCAGACATCGCGGCGGCCTGGTCCGCCGCCGGCGCCGAACTGGGCCGGCAGCAGGTGTCCTTCGCGGAGGCACCGCTGTTTCTCGTGCTCGGCAGCGATGGCGGGGAGGCGGAGCGGGCCGTGTTCGCCGAGACGTCGACGCCGCTGGTGGTCGAACAGTCGCCGGCCGGTGGTGGGCCGCTCCATATCTTCGCCTCCCGCGATGCGATCTTCGTCTGTTTTTCCGGAGCCGGGCAGACGGCCCTGGCGGCGGCATCCTTCAGGGCTGCCGTGGCCGGCGACGTGCAGGCTGGGAACACGGCGCCGGCGGTGGCCGGTTCGGACGCGGTGGCGGATCAGGCGACGGGGGAGCGAGGTGCGGGGGATTTTGCCGGCGGCGGCCGGCTGGCGGCACCGACAAAACTGCCTCCGCGGTCGGCGAAGGAGCGGCGCGAGGCGACCGACCGCCTGGAGTTCGCCTGCGACCAACTGCGGCAGGCCCGCATGCCCTTGGCGGCGATCAACGGCTGCGTGGTGCTGCTCCCGCTCCAGGTGAACCGTGCCGCCGATGCGGATGCCACGAGCCTCGGCCAGGCGGTGGGTGAGGATCTGGCGACCATGACGCGCGTGCTCGGGGTGCGGGCACCGGTCACCTTGCTGGCCGGCGTTCTGCAGGATGACCCCGCGATCGACGACCTGCTGACCCGGCTCGATGCCGGCAGGCGGACCGCCGCGTGCGGCCAGCCTTTTCCGCCGGGGCTGCCGCCAACACCGGAACACCTGCACGCCTTGGCGATCAATGCGACGGGATCGTTGAACGATCGCCTGGCAGAACTGCTGCTCGACCCTCGGCGGATCGGGGAGCAGCCCGCCAACCGCCACCTGCTGGCCATGCTCGGCCGGATGCGGCTCAATATCGGAACGCAGATCGCCCGCGTACTGGAGCAGGCGTTCTCTCCCGACTTGCATGGCGGCGTGGATGGACGGCGTGGCCTCATGCCGCTTTTGGCAGGCTGCTACGTGGCGTCGATCTCGGGTGCTGCCAGCCGGCGGGCGTTCGTCCGGGGCCTGCTGGATCGGGTCGTCCAATTGCAGGGAGAACTCGACTGGACCGACGAGAGCCTGCGGGCCGAGGCCTGGGCGGGCCGCATGTCGCGCGTGCTGTTCGCCGCTGCGGCGGTCATGGTCACCGCGATCGTGGCGATCGTCTGGTGGAGAGTGTCGCGATGACCAAGCCGCCGTCGGCGGCGCAGCGCGACGAGACATTCATACTCCACCAGGGCCTCGTGCGGGCCATCGCCTGGAAGATTCATCAACGGGTGCCACGGAACGTCGACCTGGACGACCTTGTGGCCTATGGCCAGATCGGCCTGCTGGAGGCGATCGCCGCGTTCGACGCCCGCCGCGGCCGAAAGTTCACGACCTACGCCTGGCATCGAATTCGCGGCGCGATGCTCGACGGTCTGGGCAAGATGGTCTGGTTCGACCGCGCGGCGTACGAACGCGGGCATTATGAATGCGCGGCGGCGGCGGCTTGCGGCCCCGGCGATGCTCCACCCGCACGGCGTCCGGCCCAGACCGACCTGGAAAACGTGACCGTGATGTCCAGGGAGCCCGATGCCGGCGAAGCGTCGCTTCATCTTGAATTGGTCATGTTCCTTCGCGACCTGCTCACTGCGCTTCCCGAGAAGGAGGCGATCCTGTTGCGGGGAACGTTTTTCGAGGGCCGCACGCTCACCGAGGCGGCCCGGCGGGTCGGCATCAGCACCGCCTGGGCCAGCCGGCTGCAGACCCGGACGCTCGCCGATCTGCGGATCGCCCTGGAACGCGGCGGTTTTGGCTGAACACACGGCTGGGCCACGCCGGTCCGCCCGCGGCACCGACGGCACGATCGGTAGAACCCCATCGCCCGAAAAAGCGGCACGGGCGGGGAAGTGTCCGTTTCCGTCGCGCCGGCACTTCACATTGTAGAGTGTGAGAAGAGTTTGCGGCCGTCCTGGAGCCTCCGTCATGCCACTCTCGACCGACCTCGATCCCGTCGTCTTCAGCTGCCCGATCAGCGAGGATTTTGCCTGCGGGGAGAATCTGCGGGCCTCCGAAGAGGGCCGGGCAGTGCGGTCGGCCCTCCGAGATCTTCGCGAGGAGGCGCGCCGGATCGAGCGTCGAGCCGACGAGGGCGATAGTTCCGAGGGTGGCTGGCCCGCGGCCCGCGGCGTCTGGGACGATGTGCGGGATGGAGGGCTCGAGATCCTCAGGAACCGCTCCCGCGACCTCGACATCGCGGCGATGACGATCGAGGCGCTGGCCCGAACCGACGGCTTCATCGGGCTGGCGGCCGGCTTCGCCATGGTGCGGACGATGGTGGAAACGTCTTGGAACGACCTGTTTCCGATTCCCGATCCGGAGGATGGTCCCACGGACGACGACGCCATCGTGGAGGAGCGGACCCTGCCGCTGCAGCGGCTCGTGGGGATCGATTCCGAGGGGCTGTTGACGCCCGCCATTCTTCACATCCCGCTCACGCAGAGCCGCTCGGACGAGCAGTACGCCCTGTGCCATTGGCGGAGCAGCCGCGACCTGTTGCACGAGGAGAACGAGGAAAAGTTGAAGCTGGCCGTCGAACGCGGCGCGGTCTCGCCGGCGCAGTTCGAACAGGCCGTCGCCTCCACGCCGCTGCCGCACCTCAAGGAGGTGTTCCTCGAACTCCGTGAGGCCGCGGAGCAATGGGAACTGCTGTCCAACGCCGTGTCGAGCTGCTCCGGCGGGGCCGCCGTGCTGCCGGCCGGCCCGATTCGCGACCTCCTCGAGGAATGCGATGCGGCGATCCGGACCTTCGCCCCGGCCGCGATTCCACCGCCGGAGCCGACGGGCGACGAGAGCGGCGATGCTACCACCGATGAACCGGGGGCCGGGGGCGGTGCCGAGGGCGGTGGTGGGCGGCTGGGCGCACCCACCAGCCGCGCGGAGGCCTTGAGCCAGCTGGAATCGATCGCCGACTTTTTCGAGCGGCATGACCCCCACAGCCTCGTCGGGGCGCAGATTCGCAACGTCGTGCGGCTGGGCCGGCTGCCGCGGGAAGCCTATTACCGTGAACTGTTGCGTGACGAGGCCGCCCTGTCGCTGCTGTTCCGGGCCGCGGGCATGGATGGCGATGGTGCCGGTTATGGCGGGGCCGATAGCAGCGGCTGATACGGGGCCGTATTCTTCTCGCCTCTTTGACACGGGCCGGTGGGTTGGGCTATCCTCGTCCACGCCCGGGGTTTTTGAGCGCACTTTTGCAGGGGTCGAAGGAGCCAAATCATGCCAGAGTCGGTGCACGGCAAGTTGTCCCGCGTTCGGAAGCCGCGGGTGCACATCACCTACGAAGTCGAGACCGAAGGCGCCGCCGTCGTCAAGGAACTGCCCTTCGTCGTCGGCGTGATGGGCGACTTCTCCGGCAATCCGACTGAGCCCCTCAAGCCGCTCAAGGACCGGAAGTTCGTGTCGATCGATCGCGATTCTTTCGACGAGGTCATGAAGCGCATGACCCCGGGCGTGGAAATGAAGGTCGAGAACACCCTCGCGGGCGACGGCAGCGAGATGGCCGTGAAGCTGAAGTTTTCTTCGATCGAGGACTTCGAGCCGGCCAAGATCGTCGAGCAGGTCGAGCCCCTGCGAAAGCTCCTCGACACCCGCAACCGCCTGCGGGAACTACTCAGCGCCGTGGATCGCGCCGACGGCCTCGAGGGTGAGCTCGAGAAGCTGCTGCAGGATGCAGAGCAGGTCAAGAAACTTGCCGGCGAATTGGGCGTCGAGCCCGAAGGCACGTGATCGTCCCGGCGGCCGCGTGTCCACTTCCAGATCAAACGAGTCGAATCACCCTTTCATACCGCTGCCGGGCGTTGAAGCCTGAGCTGCCCAGGACGGAGAGCACCCATGAGTACCGCCGGAGAATCCGCGAAGCAGCCAGAGGCGGCATCGGCCGCAGCCGCGGGAAGCCTGCTGGATCAGATCACGAGCATGATGCCTCGGGCGGTTGAGAAGCCGCGTCGTGACGAACTCATCCGCTCGCTCGTCGAGGAGTCGCTGAAGGGCACGGTGGCGTTCGACAAGAGCATCACCAAGACCATCAATCGGGCGATCGCCTCGATCGACGCGACCATGTCGCAGCAACTGGCCGCGATCATGCACAACGCCGACTTCCAAAAGCTGGAGGGCTCGTGGCGGGGCCTGCATCACCTCGTGATGAACTCCGAGACCGGTGCCCAGCTCAAGATCCGGGTCATGAACATCTCGAAGCGGGATCTGTTCAAGGATCTGGACAAGGCCGTGGAGTTCGATCAGAGCCAGATCTTCAAGAAGATCTACGAGGCCGAGTTCGGCTCGCCGGGCGGCGAGCCCTACGGTGCCCTGATCGGCGACTACGAGTTCTCGAACCATCCTGAAGACGTCGACCTGCTGGCCAAGATGTCGCAGATCTCGGCGGCTGGTTTCTGCCCGTTCGTCTCGGCCGCCTCGCCGAAGCTCCTCGGTATGGACAGCTTTTCCGAGCTGTCGAAGCCCCGCGACCTCGAGAAGATCTTCCTCGACGAGACCTACACGAAGTGGCGGAGCTTTCGCGATTCCGACGATGCCCGGTTCGTGGTGCTGACGATGCCGCGGTCACTCTCGCGGCTCCCGTACGGCAAGAACACGAAGGTGGTCGACGAGTTCGACTTCGAGGAGGTCGAACTCGACGAGAAGGGGGACGCCAAGCCCGTGCCCCACGACCACTACTCGTGGATGAACGCGGCCTACGTGCTCGGGGGACGTCTCACCGACGCCTTCGCCAAGACCGGCTGGTGCACGGCGATCCGCGGCGCCGAAAACGGCGGCAAGGTCGAGGGGCTGCCGGCCCACGTGTTCACCTGCGACGACGGCGACAAGGCCCTCAAGTGCCCGACCGAGATCGCGATCACCGATCGGCGGGAGGCGGAACTTTCGAAGCTCGGCTTCCTGCCGCTGTGCCACTACAAGAACACCGACTATGCCGTGTTCTTCGGCGCCCAGACGGTCCAGAAGGCGAAGAAGTTCGACCGGCCCGAGGCGACGGCCAATGCCGCCATCTCGTCGCGTCTGCCGTACATCATGGCTTCCTCGCGGATCGCCCACTTCCTGAAGGTGATCGCCCGCGACAAGATCGGCTCGTTCATGGAGCGGCAGGACTGCGAGGAGTGGCTGAAGCGCTGGATCGCCAACTACGTCTCGTCGGATCCGCACCCGTCCGAAGACGTCAAGGCTCGCTATCCGCTGGCCGAGGCCGAGATCAAGGTGGAGGAGATTCCCGGTGCTCCGGGCAGCTACAACGCGGTCGCCTGGCTGCGGCCATGGCTGCAGCTGGAGGAACTCACCACCAGCCTGCGGATGGTGGCGAAGATTCCGGCGGCGGCGAAGGGCGGTTGAGCCGCCGTGTCGTGGGCGTTTTGACGCCCGGCGGTGCGGCTGCGGATCGCCGACAGAGGTGGGCTTGAATGGCTGCCACATCGACGTCGGCTGCGGCGGTGGGATCCTCGGCCGCATTCCGCGAGCCCTCGGGCCAACGGCGGCCGTCGGCTCCGGCATCCGGGTTCATTCGCGACATCGCGGTCGCTGCAACGCCCGACCGGGGCGTGGCCGACCTGCTGCAGGCCCAGACACCTGCGGAGACGCTGCGGGCGTGGGCGGCCCGCCGGGTGGGCCTCGGTGAGCGGCTGTCGCTGTCGACGCTGCTCGCCCGGCTGGGCGAGGACATCGCGGCCATCGACGTCGCCCTGTCGCGGCAACTCGACGCCATTCTGCACCACACGAAGTTTCAGCAACTGGAATCGTCATGGCGGGGCCTCGCCTGGATGGTCGGCCAGACGCTCGATGCCAACGACGCCGCGGACGGCCGGTCGCGGGTCGAGGTGCGGATTCTGTCCGTGACGAAGCGGGAGCTGGCCCGCGACCGCTCGGATGCCGTCGAGTTCGATCGCTCGGTCATGTGGCGGAAGATCTACGAAGAGGAGTTCGGCACCGCGGGCGGCACGCCCTACGGGCTCCTGGTCGCCGACTACCAGTTCAGCCACCATCCCGATGACGTGAGCCTGCTGACGGGCTTGGCGGAGGTTTCCGCGGCGGCCTTCGCGCCGTTGCTCGTCAATCCCGCCGCCGAATTGCTGGGGCTCGATCGGTTCCAGCGGCTCGATGCGCTGCCGGTCCCAGACACCTACCAGTCGTCCCCCGACTTCGTGAAGTGGCGGGCGCTGCGGGATCGCGAGGAATCGCGGTTCATCGGCCTGCCCCTGCCGCGGGTCTTGGGCCGACTGCCCTACGACGGCTGGATCGGCCGGCCGGACGGTGCGGCGGCCGACGAGCGTTCATGGGCGAACCGCGGCTTCCGCTATCACGAGGAGGCGGACCGTGCCGACGGCTCCGGGAGGCTCTGGAACGGTGCCGTCTGGCCGCTGGCCGGCGTCGTCATCCGGGAGTTCGGCCGGTCGGGATGGTTTGCCGACATCCGGGGTGGCTCGCGGGGTTTGGAGGGAGGGGGCGTCGTGGAGGGCCTGCCCGTCGACGGCTTCACGGGTCTCGACCGGGATGCTGCGACCCGGGGGCCGGTCGAGGTGTTCGTCACCGAACCGGTGCAGATGGATCTCGACGGCGCCGGCCTGATCCCCCTGTGCGCCTCCGGGGCCGACGGCCGGGCGGTGTTCCATACAAACGCCTCGCTCCATGCGTCACCACGCTACGAGTCGGCCATCGCCACCGCGAACGCGCGGATTTCGTCGATGCTGCAGTACGTGCTTTGTGTATCGCGGTTCGCTCATTACCTGAAGGTCATGGGCCGGGACAAGGTGGGGGCGTTCACCGACGCGCCCAGCTTCGAGCGGTTCCTCTCCGAGTGGGTGAACCAATACGTCACCCCAGACGACCAGGCGTCGGCGGAGACGCGGGCCAAGATGCCGCTGCGGGCGGCCAGCGTCGAGGTCCGCGAGGAACCAGGCTCCGCCGGGGCCTACCGCGTGGTCATGCGGCTCCAGCCCCACTTCCAACTCGACCGGCTCGATGCGACACTGAGGCTCGTCACCCAGGTGCGACGCGCCGACAAGCGCTAGCGCCGAAAGAAAGAGGCACACCGATGGCAACGGCCGGAGAACTCCTGTCGACGGGCAATCTGGACGAGGCGATCCAGGCCGCGACCGCGGATGTCAAGGCGAAGCCCAAGGATCTCGAGGCCCGCTGGCTGCTCGCGGAGCTGCTGATCCTCGCGGGCCAGCACGACCGCGCGGATGCCCAGTTCGACGCCCTGATCGCGGTCGAGCCCCGCGCGGCGGTGGCGGCCATCCCGATCCGCCATCTCCTCCGGGCCGAGGCGGCTCGGAGGCAGTTCTACGACGAGGGCCGCGTTCCCGAACTGCTCGACGGCGCCGACCAGCAGGTTCGCGACCGGCTCGAGGCCTTCGTGCTGCTGCGGGCGGGGCAGGCGGCCGAGGCGGGGAAGCTGGTCGAGCGGGCCGAAAAGGCCCGGCCGGCGCTCGCCGGCACACTCACGCTGGCCAAGGATGGCGAGCGGACGTTCGGCGATTTTCGCGACCTCGACGACATCACGGCGGAGGTCTTCGAGGTGCTCACGCAGACCGGAAAGTATTACTGGATCGAGATGCGGCGGGTGGAGTTGATCGAGTTCGCGCCGCCGGAGCGGCCGCTCGACCTCATCTGGCGACCCGTGCGGATGGTCGTGAAGGACGCGTTCGATGCCCAGGTGCACCTGCCGGCGGTCTACGGCACGCTCACGGGGGCCGACACCGCCTCGCGGCTGGGCCGGCGCACGGAGTGGATCGGTGGAGACGGAGATGCCGTGGTGGGTGTCGGCCGTCGCAGCTTCGTACTCGATGGTGAGGATGAAGTGGACATGATGGCGATCGAGCGGCTGGCGTTCGTGCCGGCGTGATCCACGCGGCTGTGGTTTGGCGCGGCGGGACGCCACTGGTGTGACCCGACGGAACGCCGCCAGACCTGACCGCGGCCCAGACCCCCCCGCCGCCCCGGAGATTCGAGCCATGGACGATGTGGCAACGCTGTTTTTCATGGGAACAGGTCATGAGGTGGGCCGGGAGTTCCGAAACAAGGAAACCGGGGTCAGCCACCATCACCTGTTCACGCTGATGAACCGGTCGCTGACCGACTCCCGGCAGATCAAGGGTGGCCCCGGCTCAAAGGACGCGCCGGGCGGCTATGGCAAAGTCCGGGGGGTAGGCTTTGGCACGGGCTGGCAAAACAACGTTGCGGAAACGATTGCATGGCTCCAGCAGCGCCAGCAACTGCCCCCGCCCCTGACGAGCGTCAACCTCGTGGGGCACAGCCGCGGTGGGGTGACGTGCATCATGCTTGCCCATGCAATGGCAGCAACCGCGGGCCTACAGGCCATCCGGGTCAACATTTTTGCCATCGATCCCGTTCCGGGCGGATACTCCGACTTTTCCTTCGGCGTTGGCAGTCCGTTCGAGATCCCGAGCAACGTTGATGAATACACGTCGATTCTGATGGAAAACGCCGGCGACCCTTTCTTTGCCTGCCTCAGCGAAGGGCGAAATCTGCGAAAGCTCGGCAATACGAATGTCACGCAATACCCCCTGCCGGGAAAGCATGGCGACGCCACCAAAGCCGACCTCGTGGCGTATCCTGCAGCCAGCATTTCCGCCCATCTGATGGCGAGTTTTCTCACCGACAATGGCTCATCCGCGGAGCTTGCGATCCTCAGCTGGATTCGTGAGGACAGGGACCTCGTCGAGGACTACGCCACCCTGGCACTCCACCGCATCACGAACAAAAAATCAAAGAAGGCCGCCACGTCCTGGGGCATCAGCCGCTGGATCTTCCCGCCGCTTTGGCTGAACGACCGATCGCGTTTGATCAAGAATGACTTTCGGCCGCACCCCTTCTACGTCAATGCCCATCACGCCGGCCTTTTCAACGGAGGCTGTGGGTTCGTCGTCGATCGAATCGACAAGCACGGCTGGATCGGCCGAACTGACTTCGGTCGATTTTCCAACGCGTTTCCGAGGAATTACGAACTTCTCGTCGCCATCGGAGCCGCCCGGTCGCTCGACGATCCGGCGACGATGACCAGCGACGACAGGTTATGGCTGCTGCTTCAGAATGCGCCCCTGATTCACACCCTGGAAGTCCGGCCGGCGAACGATCAGATCCGGGCAGTATTGGATCGGTTGTTGACGCAGATCGCCGCGGCCGTTCGCCAGGAGAACGTCGCCAATTCGCTGCAGCAGGGCCAGGTCTTTACGCTGGCTGAATGGGAGCGAGCGACGAAGGTCACCTTTGGAAGCCGCGGGGATCAGGTGGCGACGATCGACCAGCTTCTGCCCTTCTACCATGCGTATCGCAGGCATGGGAATCAGGCCGCCTGGATTCGGATCGCCTGTTGGATCGGCGAACTGGCCGAGGAACACCTCAGAACCAAGCCGCGGAGCGATCGACGCAAGGGCATGGTGCAGTTGGCAAAGCAGATTTACAACGCTTTGCCCACGGCCTGATCCCGGTCCCACACCGCGATCCCCTGCCGCACCAGTTCCGGCAGCACCGTGGCGAAGAAGCCGCCGCAGATGGCACCGACGGCCTTCGCCCGTTCGGCCGGATCGGTGATCGGCCGGCCGGTGGTGTGCTCCCGCAGATGCTTTTCCGTGCGGGCGAGACGGTCGGCGATTCGCTGCTCGATGCCGCCGCGGCCGCCGGTGACCAATTCGTCGAGGATCACCGCATGCAGGTCGCCGATCTCGTGCCCCGCGCCGGTTCGCAGGCTCGCGAGGCCGACCTGTTCGTTGGCGAGATCCTTCCGCTCGAGCGCCCGGCGGTTGAACTCCAGCGGCACGGCCAGCGACGCGGTCGCGATCGTCTCGACCGGCGGAACCGGATCGATCGCCGGGCCGCCATCGACCCGGAACAGCCCCATCGCCACGCCCGCGTCCACCGCCTCGACCAGGGACTCGGCGGTGAATTCCGCCAGTTGCGGCTCATCGAGGAGCATCGGCAGCGACCAACTGGAGTGCCCCATGGCCTCGAGCATTCTGTCGTGGGGCGGGCCTGCGATTCCGGCCGTCACGCCACCGTAGGTGACAGTGTGTGGCAGCGACGCCTGTGGCAACGCGATTCGGAAGAAAAGATCCCCTGCCGCCTCCGCGCGTTGCCGAGGCGTCCACGCCTCCCGCTGACGTCGTGAAAACAGGTCCCAGCGGAACATCACGTTGGCGTGGTGATCCTTGAGCGTCTCGACCGTGGCGAGATCGGCTCCCTGGAACTGTCCGGCAAAGTGCGGCTTCGCACAGAGTTCCCAGTGGTTGTGGTGATAGGGGAGGCGGCCCGCGTGCCCGAGGCCGATCGAGCCGAACATTGCGAGCACCTCGGCTGCATGGAACACCGTCCAGTGTTCGTTGAGGTATTCGTGGGCCACGTAGTGGGGGTCGGCCTGCGCGAGCCGATCGACGAGCTGGGCCGCCAACGGCTGATCGTGGAAGATGGGAATGTCGGCCTTCCGCATCTCGGCGACGATCGTCAGGGCCTGGCGGACGCGGGCGATGCTGTCGCCCTGGGCCCGTCCGGCGAAGTGCCGCAGAAGCGTGCGGACAGGGAGCAGGCTCGACCAGCCGGGCATGCAGTTGTAGGTCACCTCGACGATGCCGTCAGGCTTGAGGTGCCGGCGGATGATCTCGAGCACGCATGCCCGCAGCTCCGGGCTAACCCAGCTGAACACCCCGTGCAGCGCGATGAAGTCGAACGCCGGCAGATCGGCGGGCATGTTCGCGAAGTCGGCGCACAGCACCCGCACGTTGCGCAGGCCCGTGGCGGCGACCTCCCGCGCGATGTGGTCGGTGTGCACGGGCATGAAGTCGACGCCGGTGAAGCGGCCCTGCGGGTTCGCCGCCGCGAGCGTCAGGAGCGTGCTGCCGAAGCCGCAGCCGAGTTCCAGGAAATCGAAGCCCTCCCTGACCGCGGGCGGCCGAATGCCCTGCAGCGATGCGACATATCGCATGCGGGCCGGGGCCATGAAGGGGTAGTAGCCCGGCAGGTAGGCGACATCGGTGACGTAGCCGGCGGACGGGGAGGTTGGGGACGGCACGGTCGCGGTTTCTCGGAGATCTGCCGGACGGGACGATGTTGTAGCACGGAGGCCGTCAGGCCGGCCGAGCCCGCGTGGCGGAAAGGCCGGACTCGAGGGTAGGATTCGAAAATGTCGAAGGCGATTCGCAACGAGACCCAACTCCTCCCCAGCCTGCTCGACCGGCTGCTCGACGACCATCCCGAGGAGAGCCGGGAGCCGGCGTGGCGGGACGTGCAGGTGGTCCGCGTGCTCAAGACGAGCCTCTGCCGCGACCTGCAGAACCTGCTCAACGCCCACCGGCTGCTGGCGACGATTCCGGAGGCGTATGCCAACCTGAAAACATCGCTGCTCAATTATGGGCTGCCTGACCTGCAGAGCATGGAGGTTCGGGAAGACCACGACCTCGGACTCTTGTGCCGGCTGATCGAGGAGTCGATCCAGGCCTTCGAGCCGCGTCTCCAGGGGGTGCGGGTGCGGCCCGTCATCGACGCGGAGGGCAAGCAGCCCATCGACCGCCGCGTGCGGTTCGAGATCGAGGCCGTGCTCGTCGTGGAGCCGCTGCGGGAGCCGGTGCTGTTCTCGACGTCGCTCGATGTGTCGAGCGGGGAGTTCGCCGTGGAGGGTGCGAAATGAGCGACGATCTGCTTCCTTACTACGACCGCGAACTGGCGATCCTGCGGTCGCTGGCGGGCGAGTTCGCCGAGCGGCATCCCAAGATCGCGGGCCGTCTCAGTCTCGGCCGCGATGAGTCGCAGGATCCGCACGTGGAGCGGATGCTGCAAGGCGTGGCGTTTCTGGCCGCCCGCGTCCAGAAACGGCTCGACGACGACTACCCCGAACTCACCGACGGCCTGCTCGATCTTCTCTACCCCCACTACCTGCGGCCCGTGCCGTCGTTGGCCATCGCGGAGTTCGCCATCGATCCGAAGCAGGCGCAGCTGACGGCCGGCTACCGCGTGCCCCGCGGCAGCCGTATCGAGACCGAGGAGGTCGAAGGCGAGCAGTGTCGCTACCGCACCTGCTTCGACCAGCGGATCTGGCCGCTCAGGGTGGCCGCGGCAGGGCTTGCGGGGCCGCCGTTTCAACTGCCGATCGTGCCTCCGGCCGGCACCGTGGCCGTCCTCTCGGTGGTGATCGAGACGCTCTCCAGCGAGGTCCGCGTGGGGCAGATGCCGCTCGACTCGTTGCGGCTGCACCTCCATGCCGAAGCCGGGCAGTCGATGTACGAACTCTTCGAGTTGCTGCTCACGAGATGCCTGGGCGTGGTGATCGCCGACGGGCCCGCCGATGCCCAGGCCGTGGTGCTGCCGCGGGACCGGCTGGTGGCCGCCGGGTTCGACCCGGCCGACGCGGCGCTTCCGCACGATCCGCGGAGCTTCTCGGGGTACCGGCTCCTGTCGGAGTTTTTCGCGCTGCCGCAGAAATTCCTGTTCGTCGATCTCAAGGGCCTCACCCCGCAGGTGATCGGCCGGATCGGCAGAACAATGCACGTGTCGATTCTGCTCTCGGCCACCAGCCGCGAACTGGAGCGGGTCTTGTCGCCCCAGGCGATCCGTCTGGGGTGCACACCGATCGTCAACCTGTTCACCCAGCAGCTCGACCCGATGCGGATCGACGGCGCGCGAAGTGAATACTGCATCACGCCCGATGCGCGTCGGCCACGGGCGGTGGAGGTCTATTCGCTGGAATCCGTGCAGGCCGGGCCGGCGGGCGAGGATCCCGTGGACGTGCTGCCTTTCTACGCCGTGGCGGCGGCCGCCGAGACACCGTCGGCAGCCGCCATCGGGCCACGGCGGCGGCTGCGGTGGCTGGCGTCCCGGCGGACGCACCGCGAGCCGCGGCCCGACGGTGTGACCGACGCGGCCACCGACACATGGCTCTCGCTCGTGGACGAGATCGGCGGCCCCGCCGCCGTGGCCGACCTGGTCGTCCACATGCGGGCCGTGTGCACCAACCGCAATCTGCCCGCCCGATTGCCGTTCGCGGTGGGTCGGCCGCGGCTCACGCTGCCGGACGGCCAGGGGCCCATAGGCACGGTCACGTGCCTGACGCGGCCCACGCGGCCGCTGCGAACGCTCCCCGGCCGCGGTGCCGCGTGGCGGATCATCTCGCACCTGTCGCTCAACCACCTCTCGCTGGCCGACGCCGGCGACGGCCGCGCGCCGCAGGCCCTGCGGGAGATGCTCCGGCTCTACCTGCTGGAGGACATCGACGACTACGACCAGAAGCAGCGGTGGATCCAGGGCATCGTGGGCGTGTCGAGCCGCCGCGTGGCGGCCCGGGTCGGGGAACGCGGCGGCGTCTGTCAGGGGGTGGAGATCCGCCTCGAACTCGACGAGGAGCGGTTCTCGGACGGCGCGGCCTACCTGCTCTCCAGTGTCGTCGACCGGTTTCTCGGCGCGTGGGTGAACATCAACGCGTTCACGCGGCTGGTCTCCACGTCGCGGGAGCGGGAAAGCCGGCGGGAACAGTGGACCTGGCCGCCGCGGGCCGGGGGCCGGGTGCTCGCATGAGTGACCACGCGCCCAGCGGCCCGGCGGCCGCCGAGAGCCAGACGGCCGAGACACGGCCGCCCAAGCATCCAATCCTGGAGCGGCTGTATGCCGAGCCGCAGCGGTTCGAGCTGTTCCAGGCGGTGCGGCTGCTGTACGCTGAGGCGGTCGAGGAGGCCGCGGCGGCCGGCGCGGCGGCACCGCCGCTCATCGGGAGCCGTGAGAAAAGTGCCGTGTCGCGGACGGTGTTGCGGTTTCATTCCTCGCCGACCCTCGGCTTTCCCCAGGGAGCGATCACCGCGATCCGACGCGAACCGCCATCCGAGGCGGAAGGCGGCGGGGCCGTCGGCCACACGCATCTCGATCTCGCCTGTTTCGGCATGATCGGTCCGTCCGGCACGCTGCCGCGGCACTATTCTTCGCTCGTGGTGGAGCGGTATCGGCGGTTTCGCGATACAACGCTGCGCGAGTTTCTCGACATCTTCGTCCAGCGGATGACAGCCTTGCTCTGCCGCGCGTGGGCGAAATATCGTCCGGCGTTGCAGCAGGAAGTGACGACGTTCACAGGCACGGGTGCGGCCTGGGACGAGGCGGCCGAGGCGCCGCGTGATCCGGTCACCGCGGCGGTGGCGTCGCTCGTCGGGCTCGGCGGCAGAGGGTTGTCGCACCGACTCGTCGCCAGCGACGACTTCGTGTTGCGGCACGCGGCCCACTTTGCCCGGCAGCCACGGTCGGCCGAGTCGCTGGAGCGGATGCTGCGAGACGTTTTTCGCGCGCCGGTGCGGGTGGAGCAGTTCGTGGGCCGCTGGCTGGAATTGGAACAGCCCGATCAGACGGCGCTCGCGAGCCGCGATCGGCCCGAAGGGCTCAACGCCCGCCTGGGCGTCGATGCGATCGCGGGGCGGCGCGTGTGGGACGTGGAGTCAACGTTTGAAGTGGCCGTGGGGCCGCTGTCGGCGGCCGACTTCCGGTCGCGGCTGCCCGGTACCGCGCGGCTCGCGGCGCTGGGCGATCTGTTGCGGCTCTATGCCGGGCCGCAGTTCGAGATTCGGGTGCGGCTGGTGCTCGCGGCGGCCGCGGTGCCGCCGTGCCAACTCGGCGGCGACGAAGAGGCGGTGGCCCTGTCGGGATCGCGGCTCGGCTGGACGACCTGGCTCGGTGGCGGCCCGTCGCACGATCGCGGTGACGCGATGTTTGCCGTCGCGTAGATCGCAGCAAGCCGAGGTCGCAAGACTTCGTGGCATCATCCGCTGAACGCTAGTCAGCAAAAATGACCACCAGGAATTGACAACACGCAGAGTGCCCCGGTTTGGTAGCCGGCACCTTTTCAATCTGTATCCCTCAGAAATATGGATAACGCCTGATCTGTCCTTGCCGCAGGGACAGATGTGATATATGCTTTTGGTGTGACTCTTCTTCACGCACTCCGGGAGCAGCTCAACGCCGCCGTCGGCGGGCTGCCTGAACACGCGCTGACGCACCGCGACATCCGACTGCCGAAGATTCCCAACAAGGCCCATGCCGTCATCGGGATGCGGCGGGCAGGTAAAACCTGCTTTCTCAGGCAGCTCCAGCAAGCATGTCGCGGCTCAGTTGCCGCTGAACGGGCGATCTTCATCGGCTTTGACGACGATCGCCTGGCCGGTATCGATGCGGGGCAGTTGGATGAGTTGCTCGAGGAATACTACCGCCGCTATCCGCAGTTTCGCCGCCGGGAGCGAGTCTGGTGGTATCTCGATGAGATCCAGCTCGTGCCGGGCTGGGACCGTTTCGTTCGCCGCGCGATGGATACGGAGCAGATCGATTTCGTTGTCTCGGGGTCTTCGGCCAGACTGCTGTCGAGGGAAATTCACTCTTCGCTCCGTGGTCGAGCGGTCGCAACGGTCGTCAGTCCCTTCTGTTTTCGTGAATACCTCCGACACCGAGGGGAGGAGTCTGCATCATCGGCTCCCCGGTTCACCGCTGCGGAGCGATCGGCCGCGGAGAAGAGACTTCGCGAGTTTCTCGTCGTGGGGGGCTTTCCTGAGGCCCAGGGGCTCGATGAAGCGACGCGAATCGTGCTGCTGCAGGGGTACGTCGATACGGTCCTCTTTCGCGACGTCGTGGAGCGGTATGGCGTGACGCAGGTGGCCGCTCTGCGCTGGATCACGCGGCATGCGCTGCGAAGTCCGTGCAGCAGCTTCAGCGTCAACCGTCTCTACAATGACCTTCGATCCCAGGGCCACGCAATCGGCAAAGCGTCGGTCCACGACCTCCTCGGCCACCTCATCGATGCATTCCTGCTGGCCGCTGTGCCCATAGCCACCGAATCGGAGCGTCGCCGCAACACCAATCCCCGCAAACTGTATCCCGTCGATCCGGGGTTGATTCAGGCCTTCGATTCGGGCGGCCGCTCGAATGCCGGCCACGCCCTCGAACTCGTTGTCTTCAATGAATTGCGACGGCGCGGCGCCGATGTCGCCTACGTGAAAACGAAGGGTGATCTGGAAGTGGATTTCCTCGCCCGGTATCCCGGCGGACGAGAGGAATTGGTCCAGGTCTGCGTCGATCCGTCTGAACCGGTGACGCTGGGTCGCGAACTGGCGGCGCTTGATGCTGCGGGATTGGAACACCCCCGCGCAGTGAGGCAACTGATCGTGATGGACACCTCTACGGCGGGCCGGATTCGACATCCGCACACGGAGCCGGTAGCCGCCCTGCAGTGGCTTTTGTCGTCATCGCAATAGCGCACCCTGGCTTTCGGGTTGATTGGCCGCGCCGGCACGCTGCCGCGGCGTCGCTCATCGGCGGGCAGCGATTCGAGCGATACATCGACATCAGACCAACTATGAAATCGGCCAGGCTTCACGAGCGAGCCGTAGACCCACACCACCGTGCCCGGGACATGCCGGGCCAATGCGGCGCGGAGAAGACCGCGGGTGCGATCGGCAAGGATCGCTTCGTCACGCCGCCGCCGTTCTCGTTCTGAAGCCAACAACCACATCATTGCAGAATACGCTCCAGACGGTCGGCGAACCATCGCGCCCGTCGTCCTCCGCGCAGCTCATTCCCGAGCCGTGAAAAGGCTGAGAACAAACTGCCGGCCACCCCATTTGGGAAGACTACAACGGTAGCGACTCCCAGATCACCTATTTTTGGTGGCTGGCACCCTTTTCGCCCCCGGCGGGTCGCCGGCCCTCGACGCCGCCCGGCAGGAGGCGGCCTGGCGCGATCTCCAGTCGGCGGAGCTCGACAAGCTCCGGGTGCTCAAGCCGTCGAGCGATATGCACGCCATCCTCGGAAAACCGTTCCGGGCGTGGGAGCAGGCCGAAGCCGACGTCGTCGACTTCTTCAGAAACGGCCAGAGGTGACGCACGCAGCTCACGAGCCGCTCATCCGCGGGGCCATGCTTGCCGGGCCGCCGTTGGCCGTCGTATGCTCTTCAAATGCTTCAAGCCGGCTTTGGGCAGCCCGGCGACAAGGCACCGTGAGGAATCGTATCGATGGATAAAGTCACGACGAATTACAACCGCTATCTGGATCTTCACCTGTGCTCATCTACATACACGGCAGAAGATGAAGCGGATGAAGATTGCAACTTCTTCAACCATCGCGGCAGCAGGTATCGCTACGACTTCATCAAGGACATGCAGGCGCAGGCCAACTATCGAGGAGGCAAAGACGAGGGCTACTCGGGGGGAAACATGCGGGTCCTCGACAGTTCGGAGTTGACACACTCCCAAAAATCGTTTCTCAGGCTCACGCCACAGGACGAAATCAGTCAGGAATTGAGCCGGTTGAGGTATGTGTCTTGCCTCGTTTCGATTGAGCGGCTCGGCAGTGGTACCCATCCCCAGTTGCGGGCTCTCGTCAAGTGGATATCTGATCCTTGCACGACGAATAAGCTGCGGATCAATTGCCACGGCGGCGGAGATAGCCAAACCGGGTTTTGGATGGGCGGGCAGATATCACCGCAGGATTTCGTCGAAGCACTCGTGCGTCACGGTCTCACGCGAGCCGTTAAGACCGCGCAGAACGTCCAAGGTTTGGCGCACAATGCCCGGTGGAAACGTGATTCCGAGATCTCCAAGTGCGAGAAATGCAATCAACCGTTTGAGAAGACGTGGTACGGCAGTTCGACCAAGCATCATTGCCGCCGGTGCGGGAGCATCTTTTGCGACACCTGCTCGTCGTGGAAGATCGATCTCGACAAGGCTCTCGTCGATGAAAGCAACAAAACCGCCAAAGTCAGCAAGGCGCGGGTATGCCAGCGGTGCTACGAAGATGCGATGTCAGCCAAGGCGGCTCCTTTTGGCGCTCGCAGTCCGGAGCGAGGCGTTGAAGGATCGGAAGACAAGTATGGGTTGCAGACAATCAACCTCGCGCTTTGCATGGGCGCGAAAGGTGACCATGATTTCAGCGTCGAACATGGGAGGAAGGCGATCGCACCAGGGGCGCACGATGGTTTTGTCGCCGGATCGCTGGCGAGCCGTCTGCTGACGGCGCTCAGGAGTCATCAGCTCACCGGTATCAAGGTTACGGCGTCAAACCAGCTCGTATCCGGCTCGACCGGCCGGATTAACAATTCTTTGATGGTGAAGTACCCGACGGATTTGACGCACTTGACGCACACTATAATGATACAAAACAAGAAGTCTTTTACTGGTCGGCCGACCTTTGATTTTCCCGCGAAGGTGTGGGGCTCAAGCCGCATTCTCGAAAGGGCCTGGGATCTCAGAGCAAGGACCAGCCCGAACGATATGCCCACTTCGGCAGATATCGCCTTGTACCGCGACAATAAGAGCCTCGCGTTCGGGGCCGTCGATGGAAACCAAGTCGCCTTCGCTTGGCTGCAGGATGAGTTTCTGCAGAAATGGGGTTTCGGCGGCTGGGTAATAAGGCGCGGCTCGATCTTCTCAGCCCCCTCCCCACGTGCCACCCGTTACGACACTGTCGTGATCATGCCGCCTAACCGTGTCGAGAAAGTCGAGCTTCGTAATGACACCAACAATAATCAGCGGGTCTTTCTCACCGGCAGGCAGGGCGTGGAGGCGTTCAAGGATTACAAGTCGTACGGCGTGTCGTGACGACGGACAGGATCATCTCAACACAGAAAGAGTGTAAGGCGTATGGCGAGCAGGCTGGATGGGCGGTCGGACGTCTCGGATCCGAATCAGCGCACTGTGTTCGTGTATGACGCGCCTTACACGCTGGAAGGGCCTGCCTTGGCCGTGGGTGATGCGATGCCAGACTTCGAGTTGTGGCAGTTTCGTGACGGAGCCGGATGGCTCATCAATCGGGAAGCCGTGCTCGGCTATCAGATACCGGTGCTGTTTTGTTGCTTGCATTCAGTCGATACGCCGGTCGGCGCGATGCAAGCGCGGCGGTTCGAGCAGATTCTCTCGCGATTCGATCGGCGCGTCATGGCTCTGCTCGTCACTTCGGATATGCCTTTCACGCAGAATCGGTTCAGCGATCAGGAGATGCTCAGCTATCTGACGATCGCCAGCGACTATCGCGGGGTGTTCGCCCGCGCGTTCGGAGTGTACCTGCCCGAACTGATGTTTTTGACGCGTTCTGTTTTCATTGCCGACGGCGAGGGCGTCATCCAGCATGCGGAGGTCGTCTCCGAGTTCACGCACCAGCCGGACTATGACGCTGCAATCGACGTCCTCAGCGAGCTGGTGTGACCTCGGGCGATCGGGCGAGCTTGGTCGCTCTTTCCGGCCGGTCTCGCCCTCGTCGGCGGATGGTTTTGATCGCATCTCCCGGCTGCTATGCTGGCGGCTTCCGCATGACGGATTCCCGGACCACCAACGGCCGGAACGTGCGTGCGGCACACGTAGGGGACCGCGGGCATGGCCGGACTCGATCTCAAGGGACTCATCGGGAAGCTGAACCCCGTCTGCCAGCGGGCGCTCGAAGGAGCCGCCGGGCTGTGCCTCTCCCGGACGAACTACAACGTCGAGGTCGAGCACTGGCTCACGAAACTCCTGGAGCAGCCCGGCAACGACATCTGCCTGCTGCTCAAGCATTTCGACATCGACCAGGGCCGGGTGCTCACCGACCTCACGAAGGCCATCGATCGTCTCAAGACCGGCAACGCCCGCCCGCCACTGCTTTCGCCGGAGGTCTGCGACCTCATCAAGCAGGCCTGGCTGATCGCCAGCGTCGACTACGGCGACGAGAAGGTCCGCGGCGCATGGCTGCTGGTGGCGCTGCTCTCCGACGAGTCGCTCTCCCAGCGGCTCCTCGCCGCCTCGGATGAGTTTCGCCGCATCTCGCCCGACGTGCTCCGCCGCGAGGCGTCGCGGGTGTTTCCGCGGTCCACCGAATCCGACTTCATGCCCGGCGGTGCGGCCTCAGGCGACGCGTCTGCCGGCGATGCTGCCACGGCGGCCGATGGCAAGCCCCGCGGGCCGACGAAGACGCCGAACCTCGATCAATACACGATCGACCTCACCGGCCGCGCCAAGGCCGGCAAGATCGATCCGGTGCGGGGCCGCGAGGCCGAAGTGCGGCAGATCGTCGACATCCTCACGCGCCGGCGGCAGAACAATCCGATCCTCACCGGCGAGGCGGGCGTCGGCAAGACGGCGGTCGTCGAGGGATTCGCCCAGCGGATCGCCGACGGCGACGTGCCCGAGCCGCTGAAAAACGTCTCGCTCCGCACGCTCGACCTGAGCCTCTTGCAGGCCGGCGCGGGAGTGAAGGGCGAATTTGAAAACCGGCTCAAGGGTGTGATCGATGAGGTGAAGAAGTCGCCGACGCCGATCATCCTCTTCATCGACGAGGCCCACACGCTCATCGGCGCCGGCGGTCAGGCGGGGCAGGGGGATGCGGCGAACATGCTCAAGCCGGCGCTCGCCCGCGGCGAACTGCGGACGATCGCCGCCACGACCTGGGCGGAATACAAGAAGTACTTCGAGAAGGACGCGGCCCTGGCCCGACGGTTCCAGGTGGTCAAGGTCGAGGAGCCGACCGACGAGATGGCCTGCCGGATGCTCCGCGGCATGGTCGAGACGCTCGAAAAACACCACAAGGTGTCGGTGCTCGACGAGGCGGTGGTGGAGGCCGTCAAACTCTCGCGGCGGTTCATCCCCGGCCGCCAGCTGCCCGACAAGGGCGTGAGCCTGCTCGACACGGCCTGCGCAAAGGTGGCGATCGGGCAGGCGGCCACGCCGCCGGCGATCGAGGATGCGCGGCGGACGATCGACGCGCTCGCCATCGAGATCGACATTCTCAAGCGGGAGCAGGCCGCGGGCGCCGATCACGCCGCGACGATCATCGAACTCGACGCCAAGAAGAACGAGACGGCCGCAAGGCTCGCCGCCCTCGAGGCACGCTTTGCCGAGGAATCGAAACTCGTCGAGCAGATCCGGGCCGAGCGGGCCACGCTGATGGCGGCCGTGCAGCCCGTCGACGGGGTCGCCCCGCTGCCGGAGGCGGAGCAGGAGGCGCTGCGGGCCAAGCTCGTGGGTCTCGAGCAGCAGCTCAAGCAGGTGCAGGGGGAGACGCCGCTGGTGAGCCCCTGCGTCGACGGTCAGGCGATCGCCGAGGTGGTGGCCGGGTGGACCGGCATCCCGGTGGGCCGCATGGTGTCGGACGAGATCCGCGGCGTGCTCGAACTGCAGAAGCGGCTGGAGGAGCGTGTCGTCGGCCAGTCGCACGCGCTGGCGGTGATCGCCGAGCGGATCCGCACGGCGCGGGCCGGGCTCACCGACCCCAACCGGCCCACGGGGGTGTTTTTGCTGGCCGGCACCAGCGGCGTGGGGAAGACGGAGACGGCCCTGGCACTCGCCGAACTGCTCTTCGGCGATGAATCGAACATGACCGTCATCAACATGAGCGAGTTCAAGGAGGAGCACAAAGTGTCGCTCCTGATGGGCTCGCCGCCGGGATACGTCGGCTACGGCGAGGGGGGCGTGCTCACGGAAGCGGTTCGCCGGCGGCCCTACGGCGTGGTGCTGCTCGACGAGATGGAGAAGGCCCACCCCGGCGTGCAGGACATCTTCTATCAGGTGTTCGACAAGGGGGCCATGAAGGACGGCGAGGGCCGCGATATCGACTTCAAGAACACCGTCATCATCATGACCAGCAACGCCGGCACCGACACGGTGATGAAGCTCTGTGCCGATCCCGAGACGCGGCCCGAACCAGAAGCCCTCGCCGACGCCCTCCACGACGACCTGCTCAAGGTCTTCAAGCCGGCGTTCCTGGGGCGGCTCAACGTGATCCCCTACTACCCGCTGGCCGACGAGGTGATGCGGGGCATCTGCGAACTCAAGCTCAAGAGCATCCGCCGCCGGGTGGAAAACGCCTACAAGGCCCGGTTCACCTGGACGCCGGACGTGGTGGGGGCGGTCGTGGACCGCTGTCACGAGGTCGACAGTGGAGCCCGCATCATCGACCGGGTGCTTTCCGGCACGATGCTGCCGGAACTCTCCACGCGGCTGCTGGCCCGGATGGCCGAAGGTGAGCCGGTGGAGACGATCGAGGTGGGCTGGGACGAGGCGGCGGGGGGTTTTCGCTACGAAATAGGATGACCCGCGCAGCTGCCCGCGACAGGCGTTTTTAGGCCACAAGCCGCGTTTTTTGCGGCATCGCAAGGCGGGCCGACAAAAAGTTGTCCGGGGTCACGCAACAAATCCG
>Ga0315908_10000884_pt1 | contig 22958 bp, 8 predicted proteins | sample LakEriMetagenome_12_FD_203520 | JGI IMG/M metagenome (GOLD analysis project Ga0315908, IMG submission 203520) | Freshwater fungal communities from buoy surface, Lake Erie, Ohio, United States - Buoy 4 MA124 | ecosystem: Environmental > Aquatic > Freshwater > Lake > Lake biofilm | place: USA...
ATAATAATAGCCATAATAATAATAATAAGGATTATTTGCAAATAATAATAATTAATAATAATAGCCATAATAATAATAATAAGGATTATTTGCAAATAATAATAATTAATAATAATAGCCATAATAAGGATTATTTGCAAATAATAATAATTAATAATAATAGCCATAATAATAATAAGGATTATTTGCAAATAATAATAATTAATAATAATAGCCATAATAATAATAAGGACTGTTTGCATAAAATAATTAATAATATTCATAATAATAATAGTAAGGATTATAATCTAATACTAACAATCAATAATAATAACCTTAGTTATAAGGATTATTTTCAATTAATAATTAATAAAATTAACCTTAATAATTTTAATAATAATAAGGATAAAGAAAGATATAAGAATAAAGAAACGGGCTAAAAGAATTCGATTAGGATAGCTTACAAGGATAGACAAAGAATAAATTGAAATAATTGAGTTTAGAATTAAGATTACTAAAAAGCAAACAATAGCATAATAAGATAATGATGATTTAAAAAAATAAAAGCAAAATGATAAATTAAAATATTATTAATGAATTTTAAGGATGGACTTCAAGTGGGAATGATATTTTAAAGGAAACTAATAATCAATATTATAGTTTGAAAGACTTGTAGAAAATATTGAGGAAGAAAAATATGTGTTAATCTAACTAGACTAGTTCAGAAACTCATAAATTTTTATAATAATTAGGAGTGGACTAATAAAGCATAGAAAATCATATAGTTTAAATAAGTTAGAATATAAGAAAAAATAAAGAAAGTGTAAAATATGTGAAGAGTAAATTTGATAGTAGTAATAATGAATGTGAGAATAATAGAGAAATTCAGTTAATAAACAGAGTAGAACAAATAACTAAAGAAAGTAGCCTAAAGTAATAAAGATATACTATTTAAGAATGGTATAGACAGGATATACAGAGAATCAAAAGGAAGAAGAATAATAAGTTCTAATTATTATAGCAATAGGAATGTAGTGAAATAAAGATTAAAATTGTAGAGGAAAATAAAGAAGTCAAAAGGAAAGAGAAGGAGATTATTCTTGAGTTAGAAAGATATATGGTTCATAAAAAATTAAAAAAAGAAGAAGAAGAAGGTATATTGATAATAATTTATATGTATAAGTAAAATTATAAAATATTTTATGTATATAGGATTTAGACTGAGCCGTCTGGTGAATGAATTGGGAGGATAACTGGAAAACGGTATAGGTAAATAGATAATGCAACTATTGAAGTTTTAGATGGGAGAAGGTGAGTAAGTAGTAGAGGAGGAAGGAGTTGTAAGAATGGTTTAATACTTGGAAAATAGTTACAGAGATAAAGTATATCATTCTGAATAGAGACAAAGCAGATAATGGAACCTCATGTTGGATGAGTATGCAGGTTCAGTCCAACTTTCTATCTTTAATCATATCAAGCAGTTTGTCTTCTACACTGCTTTCACTTATGTTTAAGACAATTGCACTTCTTTCCAGATATACCCACTTCTTTATGTTCTATTCAGGGTACATATAAACATTTTTATATATCATAGGCTGGACTTTACTCATACTTTATCACCATTAGTAAAGCTCATAGCAGTCCTGATGTTCAATAACTTGCAATCTTTGTTGAAAAATACTCTGATCTTAATAACAATGATATCAATTATCTACACTTTAGATATTTAATATACAATCATTATTTGACTATCAATAGTTCAAATATTGACCCTTTCTATTTGCATATGCTCATAGTGATGGGACAACTTAATCATCTAACCACCAATCCAGAGTTGATTGAACACATTCATGACTACCTTTGGTTCAATCTCAAAAGGTCCTCTTTATTGAAATCACAACTTATTGATAGTTAGTCAAATCCATAAGAAAATACCTATTTCAATGAGGAAACTAACTTCAATTAATATATTGCTAATGATTATCACTTGACTCATTTATAAAAGGAAGTTAATGAGTTTTATTAGAAGATTTAGTCTAAGGATATTCATCAAATTCAGAAATAGTGTTAGATTTAGTTAATTGTTATGAATTACGGAGAATGTTTGGAGTAAGTGATGAAGTTAGAAAACATTGAAGATTATGAAATAATAGTCTTAATGATAGTGTTTAGAGAATTAAGTAAAGAGAAAGAATGTTTGAAATGTGGAGAAGTTAATAATTTTAAAGGATGTAGTAATTGTAATAGTGAGAAACAAAGATTTGACTGTTTGCTTACCAAATATCTTCACAAACTGTTTAAAAATAAAATGTATTTGTAAGCATTAAATCTAATAGTTTTATTAGAGAAACAAGATCAAATCTAACTAACAAAATAATTGATAATATAGTACAAGAAAGGTAATATACTTTATAAAGACAATCAACTGCAAACTGACAATTTACTCTAATTAAAAGAAATTCTCGGTTAAGATTAAATTTAAATCCTTATTAATTAATTGGTAGAAGATTATAAAGATTAGGATATTCTTTATAGTGTTAATCTTGCTTTTTATTCTTAAAATTACGATTTGCTTTTGAACATTCTCATTCACTTTTACGTCAAAAACTTTAAAAATTCTATTATTCATTCTTAGCACGACTATCAAATAAAGTAAATTATTCATAAACTTATCAATACCTAATAATTAAACCTTTTTCCTGATCACTCTAAAATATTACAGATTATAATGTATTATCAAGATATTCATCATCTTTTGAAATCCAATTCTATTCTTAATGTATTTCTAATCTTTACTGAAAATCTCAAAATCTTTCCTTATCTTTAAACATAAAATGATTAGTAGCTTTATCTCATTTCTATATTTATCAAATTTAATGCTTTCCCTCTTTATCTACAAATATACAATACTTATCTTTCTGTAGTTCTTTAATAATTCAAAACGTATTTAATTACTATTTTCATTATATTTACACATATTATTATTATAATCATTTTTTATATTATTATCATAAATATCTATTTTATTACTAAAATTATTAATATTATTAGAATTAAAAAATAATCTGTAATAAGTTTCCACAATATAAATTCTAATTTTTATTATAATTTATTAAAATAAAAAATGACAAAACTTAATAATGATTAAGAAGGAGATTTAATATAACAATAAATTGAAGAAAAATTAAAAAATATGTTATTAAATTAATGATTATTTTATATAGCATAGAAATAAAAATATAAATATTGCTTTATAAAAAATTAAAAATAATATATAATAATATATATATCTTATTGCTGAAGTTATTTTTATAAATAAATAAATAGAAATTATATATATTGAAAAATAAAAAAATTTGAAATAGAAATTTTTGAAAAATTAAAAACAATATTTATTTATTAAATTTAATTGAAAAATAAATATTTTTTCCAAAATAAACTTTATAAAAATTTCCTATTTTATGCTATTTTACGATATTTTTTAAGATTTTTAAAATAAAACAATTTGAAATTTTCGATTTTTTAATAAAAAAGAGATATAAATAGATAAAATAATGAATTATGAATAAAAATAAATTTGGATCAATTATGGTGGTGTATTAAACTGAGATATTTGTTCTCTTTATCATTAGTGTCAACGTGATTGAAAGCTTCAGCTGTTTCAAAATTAAATTGAGAAAGATATAAAGCTCCATCAGTCCAAGAAAAAGTATCAACAGCTAATTCAGCCTTATGTAAGCCCAATTATTCCATGACAAATAAGGGGATAGCACCAGATTAACATAAATGGTAATTTTTTTCTGATTTATCTAAATGATCATTACATAGAGGACCAGCTTCTTTAATATAATGATTGAAATTAGTAAAAATTTTAGGATGTTCAGTAAACATATCAGCATTTGATTTTCCACTCAACAAACCAGCAGCTCCATTTGAGTTAAGGAAAAGTATATGTTTGGAATTTACTTTCATGTGACTTACTATATTTTAAAACTATTCTCTATAATAACCATTAGCTCCAGTAGTCCTATCAGTAGCTGGTTCCACAATTCTTCTCATATCATTGTAACACTATTCTAATTTTAGTTCTCCTTTAATAAGTTAATCACTATTACATTTAGCATTTTTCAAATAGATATCATATAATTGATTGTTACCATTTCCTAAGAAACTTCTAGAGTAAATTAATTCATTATTAGCTAAAAGATGCTATAAATTTCCATTTATTTGCACTATTCCTTTAGCTAAAGATTTAGCTTTCAATTTGCTTTTAAGTTTCTTATTTTTATGCTCAATAGGATTAGTAAAAGCTACTTAAGTTGATGAACCTCCAACTTCATAATAAACTATTTTATTTAAACATTCTCCGTAAGTCTAACCAGGACATACTTTATGGAGATATCCATGATCATTTTTTAACTTCATAGCAAGAGCCAAGAATCCAAACATTCCTTCATATCTTCCTGATACGACTGCTACTTTAACTTTTAGATTATCTTGAGTTGATGGGAAAACTTCTTTATATTTTTAACTTATTCCATTTTCTAATGCTGTAAATGTAGTTTTCATTTCAGCATCATAGTTACTTTTGTCTTCTGATTTTTAATAACTAGCAATCTATTCATCTCTTGATCCTGCAGTTGATAAAAGAGTAATTCCTTCTAATTTTATTGTATTACATGAAAAATATCTTTAACCTATTGTTAATTCCAATTCTTAATTTACTTTATCTTAACTTTTACTTTAATTATCTACTATTTCTTAACAAAATTTATTAGCAAGACTATATAAACCATCAATTTATTATTTTTTTTAATCTTCTAATTTTGATTTGTCTTTGAGCCCTAAATTCTAAATAACATGAGCTAATTTAACTTCACTGTTTTTTACATTATCTATTAATACAATGTATTTTTCACCTTTCTAAACATAAATATAAAGTCTTGTTCCTGATGATCCTGCATCTATAAAAGCATGGTATTTTAGTGAATTCAAAATAGGTTAATCATGTTCATCTATTTCTCTCTTTTTTTATTCCTATTCTTCTCTTTCTCTTTTTTATTATTCTGTTTCGCCGTCTTACTTCCTTATGTGCACGTGACTTTTATGCACCTTGTGTAGTCTTTTTTTCTAAGTAGCAAGTTTTTTTCTTCTTTATCTTTACTCAGATAAACAAACTAAAGCTAATACAACTAAAACCAGTATTTATTTCATCATATTCTTCATAATCTATCTTATTAATTAATTATAATATCTTTTTGTCAATCCTTTATATTATATAATAATAATTTGTATATTATAAATTTTTATAAAATTTTGAATTACTAATATAAGAATATTGATAAATAAAAAATAAATAATCATTCCTTTTAAAATTCTTGTAATTTTAAAAATTAATAAGATATTATTTCTGTGAAATTAGTTGTTTAATCCCAAATACATATGCTATCATAAAGATTATAATCTAAACAGAAAGCTCCTTATTATTTGGGACATGAATTTTTATTATCACTACACCAAAGAGCACAAAATGTTCTGGAACCAATTTGAAATCCACAATGTGCCTAGGCTTTACTTCCTTCAGGTTAATCTTAAGGACAATCTCCAGATGGAGAACATTCTGGTGCACACCATCTTAAATTTTTATTTTTATATTTACGATCCTAATTTATCACTTGTTATAAATGCTTCTTTTGTTTATTTGTTCACTCTTATTGGTACTTCATCCGCTAAACATCCATTTTATGGATTTCCATAATGGGATGGGTTTAACTCATATGATTTCAAAATCAAAATTGAAAAAAATATCAATATTTTAAATTTACTCATATTTTATTTATTCATTATAAAATCTTATTATGCCTTATATATCTAAAATTAAAATAATATATACTTTTTTGATAAATAACTAATATTAAAATCATATCATTTATTAAATATTTTCGATAAATTTTTTAATTTTATTTTTTAATTAATTTTATGGTTGAATTTATAGATTTATTAAGTAATTTTTAACTATATTTATAAATGGCAAAATAATATTAAAATGATAATAAAAAATGTAAAAAAATATTAATATTAATAATAATATAAATAAAAAATATAAAATAGTAACTAATGTTGAATAATTAATCTTCTGAAGAGAATATTGAAGAGGATGAAATTCTGTTAAAAATGACAATTGATTTAGGTAGTATTTAAGACACAATAATAATAAGAAATAAAGATAAAGCTGAAGATTTGGCAAAATAATTTGTAAAGAAACATAATTTAAATATGAATATATTAGAAATATTGAGCAAAAATATTTAAGATAATATTGATTAAACTATTGAGGAAAATAATTAAGAGTAGTCTTTCGAAGATAATGAATATGATAAAAATGAGATTGAAAATGAAAATAATAATGAAATAGATGAAAACTATTTGAATTATTAATAATCATTTCATAATCAATAGTAGATCAACCAGAATTAGCATTAATTAGACGAAGATTAGGATTATTGTTAAATTAATTCGAATAATAACGAGGAACAAAATTATGAATTTCAATAAGAATTTAACGATCATAATGAAAACCAATAGTAGAAACACTTAGAATATATTTTGTAATCTAACAGAGAAAGCGCTAATTTTTATTAATAACCTAAAATTCAGCATAATCTTTGTCTTAATAATCATTATATAAATAATAATGATAATTATCAAAAAAATTATACTCATTATTCAAATAATAATAGCAATTAATAAAATAGCAATGTTAATTATCAAAATAATAACAATTATTATTAAAATAATAATATTAATTAGTAAAATTATGACAATAATTATTAAAATAATAATTCTAATTTTAAAAATACTCATATTAATAATTAAAAGAATGATATTAATTATTAAAATTATAATTATTCAGATAATAATAATAATAATAATAGTAATTATAAGTTTAATAAAAAAAATAAATATGAAAATAGTTAATAAAAAGAAGAATATATTTATAATAATGAAAGTAATAAAAAACAATAAGAAGAAGAAATGGAGAACTAAATAAGAAAATACTAATATTAATACGAATCATAATTCAATGAAGAATATTTAGAATTAAATTAATAACTCCATTAAAAGCTACCAGATGTAGAATTAAATAAAAAAAATAATAATTCAGAAAGTGAAGAAGAAATAGATGAAAGGAAAATAGATTTAATAGTAAACAGTATAGTGGAAAAGAATAAACAATATAGATTTGATAAAGAAAACAATAAAATAAGTAAAGAAGTAATAAATCAACTACAAAAGAATAAATAAGCTTAACAATTCGATGATTTTTATAAAAATAACTTAAATGCTAAAGAAATAGAGCATAGTTTTTAACCTTTTATTAATCCAAAAAGTGATTAAATGGTAAAAAAAAACTAAAAAGAAAATTCGGTCTACGAACGATTATTTTTTAATGCATTTGTGAAAAAAGATAAATTAAAATAGAAATAATAAGAATAAGAAAAACAAGAGAAGAATAGATAAAGAGTGAAGACTGAAATAAATGATAACAATTTTGGAGAAAGATTGTACGAATAAGCATAAAGAATGAAGGAAATAAAGCACAGATAAAGTTTATTGGAAATGGAAGAAAGAACAATTTAAGAATAATAATAATGCAATTTCAAACCTTAAATCAATCCTATTTCTAAACTGATTGTTTAAAATAAGTATCATCAATCTTCTGCTAATTAGAGGTTGTATAATCAAAGTTATGAAATAAATAAAAAACAGTAGAAAAATACTTAAATTCAAAATTAATAGAATATTATTAACGAAATCTAGTAATGTACTTTCAAACCTAAGATAAATCAAATGTATTCATTTTATTTTTTACTCTTTTTAGAAGCTAAGCCATTGATTCTTATAGAAATTAAATTAAATCGCATAATTAATCTAATAAAAAAACTAGAAACATAGAATTAAATGAAATGGCTATTTAGTTACAGCATAAATCTGTAATTAATTAATAAAAAATGTATATATTTTAGATCTTTATTTATTAATCAGATTCTTATTATTTAATTATATTCTTACTATATATTATTATTATTTTATTGTTAAATTATAAAAAAATAATAAATAGATTAAATTAAAAATGTACATTTAACCCATAAATAAATGACATATCAAAAAAACTTATGGAGACTAGCTAATTTTATGATTGATTAAGTATAAACAACTAGAAACTTTAACAAAAATAACGAATATAGTAAATAATAAGGGATGATGATATAGACATAAGAACAGGTGAGAAATTATTCTAACCATAAATTAGCAAAATGAGTAAGAAAATAGTGAGCTAGAATAAAAGTGAGAAAAAAAGTAATATAAGCTATTGTGAAGAATTGTATATCTGAGGATAAGAGTAGAAGAAACAATAAGAAATTTAAATAAAGGAGATAAAAGATTAAGAATAAAGAAGTAATGTGAAGAGTCTAAACAAAAGCAGAGAAATTGTAGAAAATAAGAAAGGAAACAAGATTTAAGAGATATTTTATGTGTTGGATAGTAGCAAGGAGGGAATTATTAATAGCAATACTATTGACATTTCCAATCTCAACACTATATTGTTATAAATATTAACTCCACTTTTAATTGAAATTGAAGAAATGTAAGTTGATCTTAATATAGAAGAGTTTGTTGATGCTACTAATAATCTTTTTAATTCTTTAAATCCTCAACAGAAACATCTTTTTCTTTCTTCTCCTGTTCTCATCAATCATAATCTCAATCAAAATTAATCATAATATTCTTTTAAACCTTAGTTAAATCCCAAATCCTTAGTTATTGAAAAGGAATACAGACAATAAATAAGATAATAAGGAAAACCTCATTATCAAATATTATACGATCATAATAAAGTAATAAATTATAAATTTTATAATTATTATTATTAAATAAAAGCAATGGGAGTAGAATAGAAAGGGAAAGTAATAGATTAAATAAGAAAAGGAACTAGAAGAGTGCACGTTCCAACCACAAGAATCAAAAGCAAAAAGTAAGAACGATAAATATTTAAAAGGAAAATGAAATTATATATTATAAAATTTATAAAATCAACACTTACAAGTATTTTTGAAGTGTTATTTCTAGTCTTAAATGGGAAATGTAATAGTAGAAGTAGTCTTAATATGAGCAGCTCTATAGAATATAATATAAATAAAATAAATACTGAGCTTATATGATTTTGTTGACAAATTATTCGAATGCAATGTTAACTGACTAACTTGTAAGTGCACTGCATTCGTAATAAGAGAAATTTTTAGACTCCGAATAAACTTTTAAATCATGAAATAAAACCTCTTTCTGATCATTTAGATCAGCTTTGTTTCCCAGAATCATTATTTCCAGCTCTTTTTTATCTAAACACTCACTGATGTGTTTACTCCAATAGTTTTTCACTTCTTCAAAAGAATCCTGTCATATACATATATATTTACATATATTTAACATATATACATATATTTCACATATATAAATATTTATATATATCATTTATATATTTTTAAATATTTATATTTAGTTAACATATAATATAAATATTATTCAAAATAAATTATATTTTTATTATTTATTATTTTATTACCTTGTTGGTGATATCATAAACAATAATTATGCCATTAGCCCCTTTATAAAACTAAGATGTCATTGATCTGAACTTCTCCTGTCCTGCTGTATCCCACTTTCAATATTATATTAATATTTACAATCTGAATTTTCGCTATTTTTTGGTCCTTTACTTCTATATTTTTGAATTTCTAATGGTTAAAATTAATTATTACGAAATCCACACCTAAAGTAGGTTAATAGTTTTAAATAAATTTGTCATCCTATTGTTATAATTTAATATATTACTGCGTATCTTAACAGCAAAGATGTTTTGCCAACTGAAAGATTGCCTACTATTACTAATTTTATTTCATAATCACTTAAATTGTAATTATTATTAAATGAAATACGGACTAATTATTTTTAGTTCAGATTAATTTTTCATAATACAAAATTTAATTAATAAGTTTAAATATTAATAAAAAATAAATAAATAATATATTTAAAATAATATAACAATAATTAGAAGATCAAGGATTTAAGTAGAGATTTAGAATATGATTAAAAATTGGTGCATATTAGATAAATTAAAACTTAAAATATAAAGAATTAACAGAAAGAAGTTGATTATAAAGATATCAAATATATTGAATAAGCAAAATGAGCTAATTATCATTTGGATATATTAAAGCAACTGATAATCGGAATAGCATTATAGAGATAATTAAAGATTAGACATTATTATGAAGAATTAATAACTGATTTTAGTTTAGAATATTAAATAAGCTTAAATCCTTGACATAAATTCGTATAGATTATTGAGAATAAAATGATCTCTATATATCCTTCTCTTAACTCTTTATTTAACATTTAACCAATCTAAGACTGTATCTGCATATACCTTATTTCCAGCAGTAAATACAATCAATTAATACAATTCATTCATTTCTTCAATAAACTCAAAAGCATAAGGATGAGCTTTCACTCTCCATTCTCTTTACTCTATCCTTAGTATTATGTCAAAATCATTACATTAATTTCATTAGCTATGAGCTAGCATTTCATCTAAATTCATAATATGTATTCGTTTACATGTATTAGACAAATTTAATGCTTTTTCTTTTAGTTCTTAATCAGAAAATTCTATCATTTACTCTTTTGATCAAATGATATCTATCATTTGGTAAAATTGTAAAATAGAGTTTTCTAACCCTTCTTTAAGCGGATTCTTGATTTTAGGAAGTAATTGATAATAATTAATTGGTTATGTTTACATTGTTTGTCTTATTTTTAATGTTTCAACAATTTTTATAAAATTAATATAAATTTTAACTAATTTTTAATTAATTTTAAAAAATAACTTAAAAATGTAAGCAATTTTTAATTGATTTTTAAAATTACTTAAAATTTTAAGTAATTTTGAAAATATTTTTCATCAAGTCTTAATAATAGTTTTCTTCTTCTTTTTCTATAATATTTATATATTTACTGATAATTATCTTATTTCTGTTTTAAGTTTTATTTCTCATTCATCGTTATATTTAAATAATTTTTTTAATTTAAAAATTCTTTGTTTTTTTTTAATAAATTTTAATTCTTTTAATTACTTAAAGATTCAGAATTAACTCTTATATATTATTAAATAACTATTATATTATTTTTTATCATAAATTTTTTTTATTATTACTACTCTTTAAAAAATGTAAAGTTTTATTATTTATGAGTGATTATTTTTATTTCTTGCAGTTTTAACTTTTTATTGAATTGATTTTTTTATTATAATAATTATTATAAATTCTTTAAATTAACTAATTGATTCATAATTGTTATGAAATTTTAATTTATAAATTTTTTAAGCAAGTTAATATAATATAATAAAATAAAAATATAAGATGTTTTAGATTATATAAATAAAATAATATATCTAATTTAATAATTTCAAAAATTTATTTTATACTCAAATAAAAAAAATAGATTATAAATAGTTTGATAAGATAATAATCAAAGTTTATTAGCAAATTTAATAAAGAATTACGAATTAATATTATTAAGAGTGAAATGATGAAATTAAATTTTAGAAATAAATAAATTGATATTATCTACTATATCCTGCTAAAAATGGAAATTAACATGGTCCATAGTGATAGGGAGCACAATATATTTTTTAGGATGAGAAATAGCTTAAAATAACTTAATAGCATTCTTATAATTAACAACTTTATCTTGAATGCCATGAATAATTAACACAGGACAATTTACTTCTTTAATTCTTAGCAGATTATTGAATCTGTTTTTGATTAACGGCACAGCTAATTTGGCCAAAAAGTGAAAATCTATAATAACTTAATGCAGACAAGTGAAAGTTGAAAGCAGAATTAGACCTGCACAATCTCTTTTACTTGCTAAATAAGTTGCTGCTCCTCCGCCTATGCTGCGACCCATTATTATTATCTGTTTAGGGCTTACACCTGTTTTTATTATTTAATCATATATTTAAAGACTGTCTTCTTCTATTTTTTTGCATTTACTTTCCTAATTATTATCTTTATTTTAATATATTGAGTAATCTGGGTATTCTACTACTATCATATTTATCTTATATTTATTATTATTATTATTACTTTTATGTTATCATTATTATTTATTTTGATTATAATCACAATAAATTATAATTACATTTATTGATCTTCAAATATAGTCTGTTAAATCATAACTATCAAAAATGTCTTCTCCGTTTGCATGAAAATATAAAATCAATAATTATTTATTTGATTAATTTTTGGAATTAGATTCTTAATTATAAAGAAATAAACTAGGGACTTATCTAATGACTGTAAAATTATTTATTGGGTTTTAATTTGAATTATTATTATGAAAAGTATTAACTCTACTAAAATCAACAGAACAATAATTAATTATGCTTTATGGATTGCCTGACCAATTATGAAGGTTAAAATTAAAAAATTAAATATTATTTTATGAATTATTTTAAGATGTTACTATATTTGATTAATATATTTAATCATTTATATAACTAAACTCGCTTAATTCATTATTGTCAAAATCTAGAAAAGAATCTTCTTCTTCAATTAAACTTTCATCATTTATTTTTTATTTTTATTTTTTCATTTTTATTAATTAGTTTATTTCTATTATTTCTATTTATTTATTTTTTTTTTTATAATTGATTATTGGTTTTTACTGAATATAACTTAAACTTTTATTATTAATATCACTAAATATGTCAGAAAAAGATAACTGCGCTTTTTAATTTTGATATTAAAAATCAGGTTTTTTATCAAATTTTAATTCAAATTTTTAATATAGATCTTCTTAATTTTTTATTTTTTATTAGAATAGAATTTATTTGTATTTTTCTAATTCAATTTTTTATTTAAATTATTAATATTATTATTTTTCTTTTTCTTATTATTCTTAAATTTTTTCCTTATAAATTGGAAACCATAATAATTGATTATTTTATTTAATATTATCTAAAGTTTAAATAGATATTTATTAAGCTGTTTTAGGAAATACAATAAAATCTAATTCCATATATGTTTTTTTATATAAATTATAATTAATTAGATTAAATAATAAATGCTATTTAATTTTTAATAAAATAATTAATTGAATTTTATTTAATAGGAATTATTATTAGATTTTTTATAAAATAATAATAATAATTATAATAAATAAATGATGAGTAAAATAATAGTGTTAATATTTTTAGTTTTATTTTTGTAAATAAAAAGTATAAAATTAGGAGTAACATAAAAAACTAAATTAAAACAAGATGATAAAGAAGCTGAAAGTAAAGAGAATAAACCAGACCCAGCAACATTAAAAAGAGCACAACTATTTAGTGGAAAAGTGGCTGAAAGATTAACAGAAATTCAGAAAAGAACAACAATGAAAAAAGACGAAAGACCAGTTGGAGTTTTTGAACCTCCTGCTGGTTAAGACCCATTTGTCGCTTATTTGGGATTTATTAATGATAGCAGTTTAAAAAGTTATCTCGTTATTGAAAAGAAGAATCTAACTGTCAAAAAATGAAAAATATTTTAAATTATATGAATCATTTAAATATTTATAATTAGCTCCTTATATTATCATCATTTAATAACTCATTTATTTTTTAAATATTTCTTTTTAGATTAGTATTATTATCTTCTTTCTTTATTTATAATATATTTTAAGTTAATTTAAAAAACTATTTATTCTTTTATGCTAATATTTATTTTTATATATTTTTCAATAAAATATAATTCGAAAAATATTCTTTTTATTTTAATTTTTATTGTGCGAATTATTATTTTTTTTATTCAAATTATATAGGTTTTATAACTTTTGGCAAATATTAAGATTAACTTTTTTTAATTTCACTTTAATTTTAATTTAATTTGATACATAATTTAACATTTTATTATTAAATTAAATTCTAAATTTCAAACTATTAATCAATTTCTATTTGTTTTTTTTATAAATTTTATACCTCTTAATTTATTTTTTTAATATAGCACGTCTAATTTAATTTTTTAAACTAAAAATTTAATTTGAATTATTATTTAGATTAAAATGAAAAAGAGTCTTTAATAAATTTTTGTTATGTAATAAAACTTTCTTTCCATTTTGAATTATTTTTTTCATTAATTTAGTTTATTTTTATGTTATTTCTTTAAATATTAATATAGTTTTATTCTTCATGTTCTATTTTGTAATATTTTTATTCTTATTTAAATTTTTTAGGAAATATTTTAGATACTATAGACTATAATTTACTTATATTATTGTATTGTGAATTTTAAATTGATTATTTAATTTTATCTATTACATTAGAATATTTTTTTGTATCTTAAATAGTAATAATATAATAAAAATACTTTTTTCATCAATTTAAATACTTAAATCAATTTATTTTTAAATAGAGTTAATTTTTTAAGTGACTTTTTATTTTAACTATTAATCTTACTTTAATTAAGAGTAATTAATTAAGTTAAACTTCATAAATAAAAGATGTTAATAATAAATAGTTATATAAAACAGAGTATATTAATTATAAATAAAAAGAGACTAATAAATTAAATTTATATTAATAAACTATTAATAAATAATATGTTCCGATCATAGCTCAGCTGGTAGAGCATCGGACTGTAGAGTCTGTAGAAATCCGTGGGTCCCTGGTTCGAATCCGGGTGGTCGGAATTTTTTATATTATAATATATTTTATTATTCGTTTAATTATTAATATTACTATTTATATTATCAAAATTAGTATTTTAATTATAAATATTATATAATACTTTTATTATTAATAAAATAGTATTTAACTTAATTAATTCAAATTTATTTATTATTATTGATATTATTATTGTTCCCTATTTAACTAAATGGAATTTCTTTTTGCTGTAATAATTCTGTTAAAGCTTTTAGGAAATCATCCTTTTCTTACTAATTAATTGCCTTCATTAATAAAATTATAATATGTTAATATAATTATAATAAATAAAATACCTACAAATCTACAGATCTGTTGTTAAATACTAGAGAAAAAGACAGGTTTAATTTATTAAAATCAGTGGTTTTAAATCTTTTAAAGTTTACTGTTTTCCTTCCATAAACAATTTTAAATATATTTTTTATCTCAATCTATTTGAATATTGAGCTCTTTGCATTTTTTTTCCAAGTAAAAAATTCCAAATTTTAGTCTATTTAAATCTAATTAAATCTCAATAAATAATTTTTTATAATTATTTATTTAAATATATTACCAATCTTTTATCTGGACTAAACAAGGTGTTTTATCCATATTTTAAAACCATAATTCCAGTTGTCAATATCATTTTTAACTTAATTTATGAATTATTAAATAAATACTTATTCTTGAGAAAATTGCTATTATTTTTAATCTGTAAGCATAGAATCTTAACCAAAATTTTCGCTTTTTAACGGAGATTATATTTATTATTAATTGTTTTCAGTTATTAATTTACTTTTTTATTCATCTACAAGAGTTGAGTTTTCTCTTACTTCTGGAAGAATATTTAATTTTGGTTTATAGATAAGCTATTAGCTTGATTATTATTAATTAATAAAGGATTTTAATGGACTTTAAATTGATTATGTTTATTTTTATTCTGTCTAATTATTATTATTAACATTATTAAATGTAATATATTGTTTTTCTATTTCCTATGAGTTATTATTATCATTATTACTATTAATGTTATTCTTCTAATTAGTTTTTTTATTAGAATTAATAAGAGATGAATCTTATTAATTAATATTGATGCTGTTAATGGACTACTAAAAATCAATAAAATGATCAGACTTTTTGATAGTACTAATTTAATTAAATTAATTATTATTATTATTTTTATTAAGAATAGCTTCTGCCTCATTTATTATAGTTTTATTGGGAAAAGTAAATTATTATAATTGAGTGGGAGTAAGCACTGCGTTAAAATAAGAATGAACATCATTATAATTATTAGTGAGAATATCCCATAAAACAGTCACCTTATTAAATTATTGATAAAATTGACTATCGGTAGAGTAAATCATTATCAATCCATTTTCCTATTTATGCTAATTTTGATCAATCAATAAGAATATTCCACTCTCTTCCTTTATTTCTATCTTCACAAATGAACACTGTTTGATTGATGGAATGTAGATGCTTTCTCTGATTTTCTGATGAAGGATGCTTTGGAACTCAAAGCAATTTGAACTTTCATTATGTTTGAATGAGAAAAAAGTGAAGTTTTTCGTCACCCATTTTTCTACTATTTTCTCTTTGCTTTTCTCTTATTCTGACTCTTTTATAAAACTTAGTAGATCTTTTTATCTGACAAATTTTTTTACATATACATCATTTAAATTGTTGTTATTGTTTAAATTTTTATATTTATTAAATTTATTGTGAAGATAATTCTCATTTTTTACTTTTTAATCTATTTCTGATAAATTTATTATTGATCATTATATTGTATTTATACTGCTATTGCTTTTATTAAGATTATTTTAAGTAATGTCTTTAAATTCATTTAATATTTTACCAGTATCCACTTTTGCTATATTTGAAGTCATGAACTCAATATATGATTTGAAATTGTTAAATCGATAATAATCTTGGCTATTTTGACTTTTTATTGATTAATTAATAAACTTATCTTATTAGTTATTTTTAATTATGGTCGAAGATGAACTATTACTTTAATTTAAATTACTATTAATATTTAGATTTTTATATTTGTTTTGAATATTATTCATTTTGCAACTATTATATAATTATTTATAAATTTATTAAAAAATCTATTTTTATATTTTAATTTCATGTATATTTCAATTAAATATTATTGAATTTATATAAATAAATAAATGCATCAAAAAGAATTGAAATTATTTTCGATTTTTTTATTAGAAATTAAATTAGATTAATTATTGAAACTATTCAATAATTTTTCATTTCCATCATTATCATTATAAGATAATTAATAGTCTAAAATACAGCTGAAACTTGAAAATTTTTTTATTTATGAAAATTATGGTTAATATTTCTCAATTAAATTTATATTTTTTTCTAATTAAATTTACATTTTTTTGAGATAATTTATAAAATCCATTTTAATTAAATCTTTTTAAAATTATTATGACACTTAATTTTCTCCGTTTATATATTTTTTAATTTTACAAACATTTTATTAATTAAATATTTTAGAAGTATTTTAGTTTATATTAAATTTTAATTATTATTTTAATTCTTCATTTTATTAAATCAAAACTTGAATTGAATTTTTTAATTTCTTATTTTTGACATTAATATCTACTAATTTTTATTTTAATTATTGAATAATAATATTTTATTTCTAATTAAGTATCTATTCTTATTCTATTATTTTATTTTAATTTTACAATTTACCCTAAAATCTTAAATTAATAATAATTAATACCTAACTATTTATTATATTACATAATCGATTGAATAATTGTGAGTTTAATCTATATTTAATAAATCATCATTATTCTAAAAATTTATATTATTTATTTCCGTTTACTAACAAAAATCATCTTCTAATTCTAATTTTTTATTTTTATTATTAAATTACTTTTATAATTGTTAAGAATATTCTAATATTTTGATTTTTAATTTTAAGCTAATTACTATATTATATTATTTTTTTAAATAATGTTTTATTTTAATTATTCAATTATTTTACTTTTTTATGCTAATTCTATTTCTAGTTTTTCATTTATTTTTATAATACTCATTATTTTAGTTTAGTTTTTAAGTAATATTTATTGTGGCTATGCAACCTAAAAATTTATTAATTTAAATAATTAAAATACTTCTTTGACTTTAAGATAAACATTTTAATTTAAAGCGATATTTTATTGAGATTCTAGTTCTTATATTGTGAATTCTTTGTCCTGAATAATTCATCTTAACTCTGTAACTTTTTCCTCCATCTCAAAAATATTTTCTTTCAAAACTTTTTCCAATTAATCGCGTATTTATGAATTTATTAATAAACTACTTTATAATTCTTATATTTTTGAATTCAATAATACATTTTATTCAAATAATCTTTAGTTTTCTTAATTTAAATTTAAGCTTATTTATTTCTAATAATCGTCTAAATTACTTAAATCTATTTGAATTTATAAAGTTTATTTGTTAATTCAATGCATATTCTACAAATCATTTATATACTCTTATTATTATTCCAATTAGTTTAATAAATAAACTACTTTTGTACTTTTAACTCAAGTTTCCATTTCTTCAATTCCTGTTTGCAAAATTAAATCTGTATTCATTTATATATTATATGTTTTATATTATTACAATTATTATTCTAACATTAACATTTAATTTTTTATTATATGAATTTAATCTAATAATTACTGTATTACTTTATATTATATTTTATAGAAGGATATTTAATATTTTATCCAAGAAATGCAATAAAATATTTAAGAACCTAATTAGTTTGAAAAAATTATGGAAGAATAGAACAAAAAAAAGGAAACATTTCTATATTTAGAGGATAACAATAGTAATTTCATAGTTAAAGATTTTCTGTTTTTTTTATCAAATTATGATTTGACAGATTTCAATAATCCATAAATAGTATAAATTTGTTACTACTTAATGATTTATAGTCAATTTGAAATTAAGATTTATCAAATTAAGCACAACAATTACAATAATGCCTAGTTTTTGCTTATTAATAAAACTCCTTTATTTTCTAAAATTATTTCTATTAATCTCCTTAATTATTAAAATCATAATTATTTTGTTGTTCTTTTTTGTAATTTAAAAGTATTTATTATCAAATATATTTATTTTAGTTATCGATATTCTAATTTGAAATCAAGACGTAATCATTAAAAACTATAACGATGTATGAGTTTGAAACTCAAGTTTTAAGTAATAATAAATAATTAAAATTAGAAAATATGATTTAAAATTAGTAAAGTTATAATGAATCAGATTTTTAATTAAAAGTAGATTAAAATACTAACTCTATTTTTATAATACTTTATCAAAGAATATTAACAGTCATTCCATCTTTAAATCTGTATGAAAAATATTGGAAAGATAAAGTGATTAAAATGGGAAACTTCATAAATTTAGAAGTGAATAAGTAAATTAAAAATGAATATTAATTAATCATAATGATAATAATAATGATAATAATAATAATAAATTTATTAATTATTTAATAGTTGTTGGAGTGACTTGCAATATTTGGGTCCATCAATATATATAAATCTATAATATTTGCAGATAAGAGAAATAATGAACATTGAAATAATTAGTGAGGATGGGATTCCTTATGAGTTGATAATATTAGACAAGAATTATTGCTAAAAAAACGAGAATAAAAGTGATTATTAATGCGAGTTAGTAATTGTAAAGATAGAAAGTATTTTTGAGAAAGGGATTGACATGAAGAGAAGTATTGAACAATTACAAATAGAATTAAATAATAAACAATATGCGGATAATTAAGACATGAAAATTTATTCTAATTTATCAGCAGAAAGCAAAATGGTGTGTTAGATCAAGAAGGGAGTTATAATTTTAGAGGAGTAGTAAATAATTTTTATCAAGGTATATTTATATACATTTAAATAATAATATAATATAATAATATTTTATGCATATTATTATTTTTCCATAAGTAAAAACATTTATATATGTGTATTTGTAATATGTATAGGATAAGCTATATAAGAAAGAACAACTAATGTATAAATGTAGATTGGTGAGTATAAATAGTGTGGATAAGAGTCTACTAATGTAGAACTTAGATAACCAATTGTTTTTTATATTAGAAGTATTAATAAGAGATAATGATATATAATTTGTATTAACTCATCTACTATTAAACAATCCCTCTTAACTTGATTTTACTTAATCTTTATTTAAGAACATTTACTTACCTCATTTAGATCAACATCTCTACTTTTCTTCAGCCTGTACCCTCCTCTAAGTCTACATATTCCATTCTTAACCTCATAAACTCATTCATCATCAAGATTATCCATAGAAGTTGTTAAATCTTACTCTTATTTATCATGATTAATTACTTGTTCCAGATCAATATCATTATGCTTAATATTCATTAAATTTTCCATTTTAATCTATAGCTTTTACCAATTATCAATCATATTCACAAATTTTCAAAACTAATACTATTATATCATTAATTCCTAATTCACTACTAACCATTAATAACAATAATTATACTTTAAATAAAATTATTAATTTATCTATTGATTATTCTAACTCTGTTTATTTGTTGATTTTAAGTTTCAATAAAATTACACTCTTTTATTAGATGAATTAGAATGTTTAAGATAATACATTATAATTAATAAGTGAATACAAAAATTTAACTATAAATGAAAGTACTCTTGAATTCAAATAAATAATGATAGATAATATATAATTATATATATAGACATGTGAGAATTGCATTAGATTACTATAGAACAATTTGATAATAATTAACACTTATATATCAAAGGATAGGATTATTCGAGTAGTTTCTATAGAAAATCAGGTGTGGATATTGGATGTTAAAGGAAAAATAAATATAATAACAATAGAAAATCTAAAACTAGAATAAGAATCGATTAAGAATTTGCACTTAATTTTAAAATTAAATCAGAATGATATCATAACATGTCTCTCTAAATTAAATAAAAAGTATTTTGTCGTTGCTCTTGATAAAGGTTAGATTATTTACATTGATACTTTATTTAAGATTAAATTTTAGGCAAACAATTGCAATTAGAGAATTCCTTATATTACCAACTGTCAAAATAATTCACTTTGTAATTAGAGCTATACTGATCCAAATTATTAACTTTCCATTAATTCTTAACCCTAAACTATACTAATACTTGCTATTTATTTTAGAAATTTAGATAAAAGAATATTTATGATTGTAAATTATCATGCACACTTTTATATTAATATTTGTTATCCAATTATTATTTAACAATATAATAATTAATTAATTATTAAATTATACTTCTAATTTATTATTATTATTTTAATTATTATTTTTATAATTAATATTATTTTTATTATTATTTTTAATATTTTAATTTTTATTTATTTTATAATTTATATAAATTTAATAATTATTATTGTTTTTTTTAAGTATTAATAATAATTATTATTTAATTAGATATAATTATCATTATTTTATTAAGATATAATAATTATTATTATTTTATTTAGATTTAATTAAGTAATTAATCAATTCTGATTTATCACCAATTTTAAGATTTAAATTCATTCTTTTTTTAACTTTATCCTTTATCTATCAAATATTTAAAATAAACATGTTATTAATAAGAAATCTAAACCAATCATTAACAAATAGTAATTAAAATTTTAGAATCCTTTTATAATAAAAAAATAGTTCATAAATATAAAAATTAATCGTTTAATTCTTTAATTATAAATTATTTTGATTAAAATTTATGGTTGTTTCATAAATAAGGAGAAATATATATTCACGAATAAGAATAAAAATAAAATATGTGTTAAAATATGACAATAATCAAGAATTGTAAAAAAATAAATATTGAAAACAACTAAATATTAAAAGAAGATGAATTTTTGATAGGCTATTAAGAAGGAAAAGAAATAATAATATAAAAATACGATTATGAGAATGAATATAAGAAGTAAATAATTATATATAAAATAAAAGATATAACCATTATAATAGCAAAATACAATAGAAATTTGATTTTGAATATAAGATTCTGAGAATTTAGTTTTTGAAATATGATTAAGTAGATTATATAATGTTAATTTACAGATATTAAAGTATTTATGATATTGGAATATGTATCTATTCAATCAATCTTTAAAAATGTGAATGTATTTTTAACATTCCCAATGTGAATTTCGTTAATGGAATTGAATTAATATAATAACAAAGTATTGTAATTAGTTATGTGGTTTTATAAGAAAATGTGCCAATAAATAGACTAGTATTAATAGAAATTTAGAAAGAATAAGGATAAATGCTATTAAAATATAAGTTAGAAATATCTTAATCAGAAGAAATAGTGACTCAAATTATTTATGATAATAAATACGATTTTCTTTATATAATAACAGATTTTGAAATAAAAGTATATGAAACTAATGAATTTAAATGCATAATAAGCAGAAAACATAATAAAACCATAATAAATTCATACTCAAAATTTGAAGATTTGATAATTCTAAATGATATGCGAAGAGGATTCATATTAATGAAGTTGATATAAAATAGTCAAGAAGAACTTTAATTTATTTATGAAGAAGGAAATAACATAGAAATAATTAATAGTTAATTATTTAAAAATAATAATAATTAACTAAATGCTATTATTAATGATTATTAAAACAATATTATTGTTTACTAATTTAATCAAAACAATATCAATGTTATTGCTGATTCCAATATAAACTAGTAAATATTATAAATGAAAACTCTTAACTCTAAAACTTACATTTTAGGAAATGATTCTGCTATTCTTAAATCTCTTAACTAAGATTGTTTTGATTTATTTATACTTCAATCTAAATTAAATAGAATATTGCCTTCATTTTTAGGCACAAACCCTAAGACATTTATGTAATTATTTAATATAAATTATCAAAGATCTTATCATAATAATAATTAAGAAACTATCACCAAAAATAAAAAATAAATACTGCATTCAAAAATATTAAACAGATTTAATAATGTTTCTTTTGTCATTTAAAATCATATTGCATAAACTATTGGATTACCTTTGAATGTTATTTTGTTTTAAATATAATAAGCATTAAATTGATTTTTATATTTCATTATTATATTATATTATATTAT